>Ga0182027_10000495_pt1 | contig 68775 bp, 67 predicted proteins | sample 712E1DmetaG_FD_121300 | JGI IMG/M metagenome (GOLD analysis project Ga0182027, IMG submission 121300) | Permafrost microbial communities from Stordalen Mire, Sweden - 712E1D metaG (Illumina Assembly) | ecosystem: Environmental > Terrestrial > Soil > Wetlands > Permafrost | place: Sweden...
ACGCCTCCGGGCCGTGGCGGCATCGGCATCGTGCGCCTGAGCGGGCCGCTGGCCGCCTCCATCACTGCGCAACTGGTGAGTCTGCGCCAGCCGCTGGAGCACGGTCGCGCGCGATTAGCCGACGTGCTCGATGCGCTTGACTCTGGCAGCGATGCAACCCGTATCGACGAGGCTCTGGTCACATTCTTTGCCGCTCCCCACTCCTACACCGCCGAGGACCTGGTGGAGATCGCCGCGCACGGCTCGCCGGTGGTGCTGGAGTTGCTGCTGCACCGCGCTCTCGATCTGGGCGCGCGGCTGGCTGAGCCCGGCGAGTTTACCCAGCGCGCTTTTCTTGCCGGCCGGCTCGATCTGACCCAGGCCGAGGCCGTCCGCGACCTGATTGAAGCGCAGACGCTGACCCAAGCCCGTCAGGCCGCCAGCCAGATGGGCGGCGCGCTCAGCCGGCGCGTCGCGCCCGTGAAGCAATCTCTTGTCGAACTGATCGCCCTGCTAGAAGCCGGCATCGACTTTGCCGAGGACGACGTGGATGTAACTCCGCAAGCCGAGATCGCCCGCCGCATCGGTGAGTTGACGCCGCCTCTCGCCGCGCTCGAAGCCTCCTTTGCCCGCGGCCGCATCGTCCACGACGGCCTCACCCTGGCCATCGTGGGACGGCCCAACGCCGGTAAAAGCTCGCTCTTCAATCGTCTCGTCGAACGCGAGCGCGCCATTGTGACGGCGACTCCCGGCACGACGCGCGATCCCGTCACCGAGCGCATCTCTCTGGACGGCATTCCTCTGGAACTGGTGGACACAGCCGGCCTGCGCGAGGGTTTGTGCGAAAACCTGGAGGAGGCCGAGCAGTTAGGCATCCATCGCAGCCGCGAGGCGCTGGCCGATGCCGCCCTGGTGCTGGTGGTGCTGGACGCGACTCAGCCGCTCAACGACGAAGAGCGCCGCCTGCTGGCCGCCGTTCAGGGCCGCTCCGCGCTGGTCGCCATTAATAAGAGCGATCTGGCGAAGGCGGAATCGCTCGCGGATGAGGTTGCAGGTATTCCCGCACTGCGCACATCCGCGCTTACAGGCGAAGGCATCGCCGCCCTGCGCGAGCGCATTCTGGCCCTGGCCACAGGAGGAGCCGCCGAGGAGCCCGGCGTGTTGACCAGCCTGCGCCATCACCAGGCCATCGCGACCTCGCTGGCGGCTCTGGCCGATGCCGCCCAGGCCAACGCCACGGCCATTCCTCACGAGATGATCCTGCTGGATCTCTACCGCGCGCTCTGGGCGCTCGACTCCCTCACCGGCCAAACCACCTCCGACGACATCCTGAACCTGATCTTTTCCACCTTCTGCATCGGAAAGTAGATCAGCTTTAGCTGTTCGGCAATACCGCCTAGAACTGCCAGACCAACCCACTGGAGATGCGGCCGAAGTAGGTGGGCAGGCCGGGAATTCGGTAAGGGGTATTCTGGGCGCCGGCTAGAGAGAAATAGGCGTACTGAAAGTCGCCGCCCACGCGGTATGCGATGTGGCGCGTGAGCGGTGTGTCCAAGCCGCCGCCGAGCATAGCTGAAAACGAGGCGGTTTCGCCGGGTGTCTTATTAGCTCCCCAATCTTTGTTAATGCCGCCGTTTCCCATCAGTCCTTCCACAAAAACGGATTCTCTTCTGAACCGCCATTTGTATTGCCCGCCGCCCATGATGAAAAAAGCGTTTTGTGGCGCGCCCAGGTTGGTCCCTCTGTATGAGGAGACGTCGATCTTGAACCGCAAATTGTGCCAGGCCGGGAAGGCCAGGGCTGCATCCCATCCATTCAGCGGCTGGCGGGAGCCGACGACTCCGTTGAAGGAGTTGGAGAGGAAAGAATAGCCGCCGTAGACCTGGTACCTTGATTGGGCCTCCCACTGGGCATGGAGGGCGGGCGGCAGGCACAGCAGTGCGATCAGCAAGAAGAGACGAGATGGCATAGAGGGCCTCGGGGTATGTATTTTTTTCATCTTATCTGGTCGTTTGGCTGATAGGAATCAACCGGTACTCAACAACTAACCCTGCGCGGGATACCCGGAAGCCGCCCTGCCGCCAGCGGCTTCCATCAGAATGCAGAATGCCTGACCCTCCGTCGAGGTGCCGGGGCGATTGAACTCCGGCGCGCCGCAAACATCTTGCACGTAGCCATAGGCGTCCATCTTATCGCGGGCCGCGACGCGCATTCTGTCCGCATGCGTCCGGTAGCTCGCGGGGAGCCATGCGCCAGCGACGCCTTCATAGATGACATATGCCAGTATCTGGGCAAGGTTGGTCTCGACAAAGGTAGCCGGCTGGTCCACCACATCGTGAAAGAGGCCATCGGCGCGCTGATGCTGAAGGCAGCCGTCCACGATCTCCCGCGCAAAGGCCGCAAGACGCTCGCGGTCGTGGCTGCGTTCGCGGGGCAGGCTGCGGATGACTCGCGCCAGGCCAGCCGCGGCCCAGCCGTTGCCCCCGCCCCAGAGGTTTCCGTCAACGAACTGCTGCTTTTCGTCGTCCCAGATGTGCGCCAGAAGCTTCTTTTCTGAATTCCAGAGCCGCTGCCTGTAGCCCTCGATCTGCGCCAACGCCTCGTCGTAGTAGCCCATCGCCGCCAGGAACGGCGGCGCTCCGTTGAACCCGTCCGACCACATCTGGGGCGCATGGAAAGTGTGGTAGAGCACGCCCTCCGCGTTGCGCGGAGCCGTGACGCGAATCCAGCTCAACAATCCGTCTACTGCCTGCCGCATCTGCGCGTCCCCCGTCCACTCGGCTGCTTGCGCATAGGCCACGCCGCCCATCGCCGGGTCGGTTGGGCTGCCCGACACCACCACGCCTAGCCGTCCATCCAGTTTCCGCTGCACCATAGCCGCCTTGGTCAGCAGAATTACTTTTTCGCGATCGCCCGCCTCCAGCAGCGCCTGCGCCAAAATGCCCTGCTCCCAGTCTCGCCGTTGCATGGCCATGGCCGCCGCTGTAGCCTTCTCGATTCGCCGCGCGCTTTCGGATCGCGGATTGCTCCTGGAATCTTCGCTGGCCGGGCCGCGCATTGCCTGGGCAACTGCGGCTGGCACCGCAACCAGGGGAGTACCAAGCGCCGCCGCTGTGTGCAAAAAAGATCGCCTATTCATAGCCACTCCAGACAGAAGACGGCTGATTTTGACCCCGATGCCTCACTCCCCAGCCAACTGCTCCAGCAATGTGTCGAAGTCTTCCAGCTTCGCGTATTCGATGATGACTTTGCCGCGGCCGTTGTGGTCTTCGATGTGGACTTTCAGGCCTAGGGCGCGTTGCAGCCGCTCCTGGACTTCGCGAATGTTGGGATCGATAGGTGGAGTGGGTTTGGGATCCTTTTTTGTATGCTCTGGGTGAATGAGCCCCTGAACGTAGCTCTCTGTTTGGCGAACAGAAAGCGAAAGTAAAACGATCCGCTGAGCCGCCTTTTCCATCTCCTCGGCATCTTCAAAGGCCAGCAGCGCGCGTGCGTGGCCGAAGCTCAATTCGCCCGACTCGACGCGGGCTTGCACCGAGGCCGGTAACCGCAACAGGCGCAGGAAGTTGGCCACCGTGGCACGGTCTTTGCCGGTGCGCTGTGCCATCTGCTCCTGGGTCATGTGGAACTCGCGGGAAAGCCGGTCGAAGGCGCGAGCCTGCTCCATGGGATTCAGGTCGGTGCGTTGCAGGTTTTCGACGATGGTGATCTCCATCGCCTGTTCGTCGGAGACCTGGCGCAGGATAGCTGGAATGGTCGCTTTGCCGGCGCGCTGCGAGGCCATCCAGCGCCGCTCTCCGGCGATGAGCTGAAAGCGGCCGTTGGCTAGTGGGCGCACCAGCACTGGCTGCACCACGCCGTTGGCGGTGATGGAGGCCGCCAGCTCGCCCAACAGCTCTTCGTTCAGATGGGAGCGCGTCTGGAAGGGATTGCGGTCGATCTGATCGAGCGGAATCTCGCGCGGTTTGCCGCTTTCAGTCTCGGTGGCAGCGGCATGTACCCGCGGCAGAAGGGAATCCAGGCCCTTGCCCAGGGCGCGGCGTTTGGTCTCAACGGGAGCGATGTTCACGGTTCAAAATCCTCTATCCCGGCTAGAACGGTCGGGCTTCCTCGAAAATAGTGATTGTTGGCGGACTTTTCAAAGTTGCCTCGGCTGCATCAAAGCAGCCGTCAGGAGCTTGGCCCGAAGTGGACCTCCGACTCCGCCTCAATGGATTCCATGGTTTCCTGCTCGGCTTTGCGCGGGATCTCGATCCCATTGCGCGCTGAAAACTCCCCGGCCAGTTCGAAATAGGCCAGGGTCCCACGCGAACGGGGGGCGTAGAGGGCCACGGGCTTGCCGTAGCTGGGCGCCTCCGCCAGCCGCACGTTGCGCGGAATCACGGTGCGGTAAAGCCGTTCTTTGAAGTATTCGCGCAGGGTTTCGGTCACCTGCTGGGCCAGGTTGGTGCGGTCGTCGTACATGGTGAGCAGAACACCCTCGATGGTAAGCGAGGGATTGAAGGCCGCGCGAACCCGCTCCAGGGTGGAGATCAGCTCGGTGATGCCCTCCAGGGCGTAGTACTCAGCCTGCATGGGTACCAGCAGGATGTCGCCGGCGGCCAGGACGTTGAGTGTGAGCAGGTCGAGCGCCGGCGGGCAGTCCAGAACGACCAGGTCGTAGTTGGCCTGAACCGGCTCCAGCGCTCGGCGCAGGCGGAGTGCGCGGTCGATCGCCGTCGCGAGCTCGATATTTGCGCCGGTCAGATTGTTGGAGCCCGGCAGCAGCCAGAGCCGGTCGATCTCGGTAGGCAAAATGACCTGCTCTGCCGGGCATTCACCCATCAGCACGTCATAGGTGGAGCGGCGGTTGTCGTCGCGCTGGATACCGACGCCGGAGGAGGCGTTGGCCTGAGGATCGCAATCCACCAGGAGGATTTTGAGGCCTTGGAGAGCCAGGCAGGCGGCCAGGTTGACCGCTGTAGTGGTTTTACCGACTCCACCCTTCTGGTTGACGACGCCGAGTATCTTGCCCATGGCATTCAAGAGTAAAGGGAAGGGCATTTTGAAGGTAGCCGTTTGCGCTGTGGAGAACAGGACCCGTCTGTGGAAAGCGTACTGGCAGGCGAGCGGCCGATGAAGAGGAAACGCCTGAGAGGGCAGGGCTTCTATGCGGGGATCGCTAGGACTCCTTTGGGGCCTGAAAAAGGGCTGCCGGTGGAAAACTTTTGTACCCAGGGATGAGGCTTCTGGCTGCGATTGAGGCTGGTCGAATTTGAATTGAGGTCTTTGGGGGCCAGGACAGCCTTGTTCCACGTGGAACAATTCCCAATTTGGGACTCGCCTCCCCATTGTTTCACGTGGAACATAACCTTTCCCCGAATGAACTTCCTGCCCTCTCCCTCTTCAGTTCCACAGTGCCTCTTACCATTCTTTCCGTACACCCCGCCTGGCTTATCCTCTTGTCTGCTGGAACACTTGCTTCTATTATTCGTATTGACTCCCATGACTGCAAACGCGCCCGCGGCGGCTGCCGCAAGAGAAAGCCGCAGACCGTCCCTCTTCGCCTCCGGGGCAGCTATCGTCGCGTATTTCGCCTTTGCGCGAATCGCCCTTTACTGCATTGCCGGGCCGCATTATGGCTATTTTCGCGATGAACTCTACTACCTGGCATGTGGGGAGCATCCCGCCTGGGGATACGTCGACCAGCCGCCGCTGATTGCTTGGATTGCCTGGCTCTTGCAGCACACCATCGGGACATCTCTCTGGGCATTGCGATTGTTGCCCGCGCTTGCCGGCGCTGCGACCGTCGTACTCTCGGGTCTGCTGGCGCGTGATTTAGGCGGCCGCCGCTGGGCCATCTTTCTTGCCTCGCTGGCGGCCTTGATGGCGCCCATCTCGCTTGCCCTGACGCACCTGTTCACCATGAACGCCTTCGACCCCTTGTTGTGGACAGCAATCGCATACATCATCGTTCGCATCGCTAAAAGTGGCAGCGAACCTCTTTGGATTTTGGTCGGAGCGCTGTCGGGAATTACGATTCTGAACAAGTACGGTGTCCTCTTCTGGTTCCCGGGACTGGTCCTCGGTCTATGCCTGACGCCTCTCCGTAAAAGTCTGCATCATCGCTGGTTCTGGCTGGGCTGCGCGCTGGCAGCGGCCATCTCGCTGCCCAACTTCGTCTGGCAGTGGCAGCATCAGTTTCCTTTCCTTCAGTTAATGAGCAACATCCGTGCACACGGCCGCGACATTGCGCTTGCTCCGCTGCCCTTTCTACAGGCTCAGTCTCAGATGTTGGGCTTTGTCGCCGCGCTTCTTGTGCCCGCTGCGCTCCTGTTCTTCTTTTCCAGGCGGGGCCGGCCCTTTCGCGCCTTGGGATGGGCCTACCTTGTCTTTCTCGCGGAGATGATGATCCAGCACGGCAAGATGTATTACCTGGCGCCTGTGTACCCCGCTTTGTTCGCCGCCGGGGCGGTGTGGATGGAAGGCGTCACGCAACGCAGGCCCTGGATCTGGGTCAAACTGGCTTTCGCCCTTGCGATTGCCATGATCGGCATCCTTTCCCTTCCGATGGTGCTACCCGTTCTCAGCGTCCCTGACTTCCTTGCCTACGAACATAGGTTGGGCATCGAACAGCAGAAGTTCGAGCACCAGCCGGAAGGGGTGCTTCCGCAGATCTACGCCGACATGTTTGGTTGGGAGCAGGTCGCGCAGAGCGTGGCGGCGTATTACCGTACCCTTTCGCCGGAAGAGCAGCGGAAGACCGCGATCTTTGCGAATCACTACGGGGACGCCAGCGCCATCGACTTCTTTGGGCCGCGATACGGCCTCCCAAAAGCCATTGGGAATCACCAGAATTACTGGATCTGGGGACCGCGCGATTACACCGGCGAGAGCATTATTGTGCTGGGCGACCGCCACGAGAGCAATATGCAGACCAAATGCGCCAGCTATTCGATCATTGGCAATACCAAGCACCCGCTCTCCCGCCCGGACGAATGGCTGCCCATCTATCACTGCCGCGGATTCAAGTGGAACCTGCAAGAGATCTGGCCACAGATGAAGCACTGGGACTGAGCGGCCGTATGCCCTGAGTTTCGATCAAGACTGATTTCCGGAAAAAGGAGCGCCATGGAAAACCCAAACGCATTCATCGGCAAGACCAAACTGCCAGCCGTCGAAGAAGTCAACGCCGCCCTGGGCCCGGCCGCCAAGGTTTGGCATGAGCTGGTCGATTGGTTTGCCGGCCAGAAAGTAGTCGATCAGGAGTGGAATTCATACTCACCCAAGGCTGGCTGGGCTCTCCGCCTCAAGGTCAAGAAAAGAAATATCGTCTATCTCTCTCCTTGCGCGGGCTGCTTCCGCGTTGCTTTCATCTTCGGAGATAAGGCGATGGCGGCTGCGCGTCAAGCCAACCTTTCTAAAAGCACGCTCAAGCTTCTCGACGAGGCGCCCCGCTATCCGGAAGGCACAGGCCTTCGCCTCACAGTCAAGTCGTCAAAAGATCTCGTTGCGATTCGCAAGCTGGCTCTCATCAAGCTGGCAAATTAGGGCCTCGCCCTCCGAGCGCAAGCAACCGGTCTTCGCCGCCGGGCAGCGGATGAGGCTTGGCCCAGGAAAACCCCGCTCCGGCTGCTGCTTTGAGCGCATCCAGCTTCTCGCCGGTGGTCATCAGTGCCAGCCAGCCCCCAGGCCGAACCAACCGCCCCGCCGCCTGAACGGCCCGTTCCATCTTGTCGACCGCGCGTAAAGTGACGCAATCGAAGTGCCCGGTCAACGACTCCGCACGCCCGGAATAAACCTTTGCGGCAACGCCCAGCACCCGGACCGCCTCACTCAGAAACGCAGCTTTTTTGCCCTGCGACTCGGCCAGGGTGACGGCGATCTCCGGGCGGCAGAGAGCGATGGGAATTCCGGGGAAGCCGGCGCCCGAACCAACGTCCAGCAAGGTCGCAATCCCGGCCGGCAGCGCTCTGGCGCAAGTGATCGACTCGATAAAATGCCGCCTTAAAATGCCTTCTTCGTCTCGAATCGCGGTTAGATTGATGCGGGCATTCCAGCGAATAATAAGCGAAAGTTGCTCCTCAAATCGACCGGCCAGAATCGTGTCCAGCGGCTCCATGCCGGCCTCCACGAGCAGACGATTCAGCCGCAAGCCGGCGTTATGTGAACCCGCGCTCATTTCTGCACTCATTCTGGTGCGGTCCGTTCCCGCCCCGCCGACGAAGACCTGTCGCCGGGGACCCTTGGCTCTTCAATGCGCCGCGGCTCCCATGATCCAGCAACTTTCACAAAAGCAGCGAAGATCGCCCGCGAGAATTGACTCTCTGCATAGCTCCGCTCCGGATGCCACTGCACCGCGAGGACAAAGTGCTCAACCGAGTTCAACTCGACCGCCTCGATCACCCCGTCGCCCGGCGATACTGCGCTCACCAGCAGATTGTTGCCTGCCGTGCGAATCGCCTGATGGTGGCTCGAATTGACCTGGACTTCAACCATTTCACCCGGCGGCAGTAGCTTGGCCAACCTGGACCCTGGCACGATTCGAACCGCATGCGCCTCAACCACATCTCTGCCCGGCCGGTGATTGACGGTTGTCTTCAGATCCTGAATTAGCGGCCCGTTGCGCCAGACGTTCAAGGTTTGCGCGCCGTGGCAGATAGCCAGGATCGGCTTGTGCAGGTGGAAGGCATCGTGCAGCAGCAACTCATCGACCGCGGCGCGGGCTGGGTCGGGTTCATTGCACTCGGGAATCGGCTCTTCGCCATATCGTTGCGGGTCGATGTCGTAACGGCTGCCCGGCAGCAGGATTCCGCGTACCCCCGCCAACAGCTTCGCCACGCGATCCTGCCGCTCGTGCAACGGCACCACAACCGGGGTTGCCCCGGCGGCGCGGAGGGCTGCAAGGTACGGCGGCAGCGACCGCGCGTTGTAGGCTGGATCGCTGCTGGTGGGCTCGGGAATGGCAATGAAGATCGACATGGAAGCACCAGTGTACTGAGAGATGCGGCTCAATCCACAAAGTTATCCGGAAATCATGAATCAAGCACGATCCGCTGCTTCCCCTGTTGAGTCCCCAGCATCCTGCTTCTCCTGTTGCTTGAGGGCTTCGATGGCGTCGCGTAGTTGCGCGGTCAACTCGTCGGTCTGGTGCGGCGTCATTCCTTTCGTTTCGATCGGCTCGCCCACTCTCACCGTCAGCTCTCCCGGATAGAGGTGGCGGGTATGAATCGGCAACAGATCGAAGACTCCGCACAGCGCGATCGGCACCAGCGGAACCTGGGCTCGAATAGCCAGGTAAGCCGCGCCGGAAAGGAAAGGCCGCAGTTCGCCGTCCGACGTCCGCCCCCCCTCAGGGAAGACGAACAAGGGCATACCGGAACGCAGAGCCTTCACGCCCACCCCCAGGCTGGCGCGCGAGGCAAGGGGGTTGTCGGTGTCGATCGGAATCTGGCCGGATCGATCCAAGTGCCATCCAATAAACGGGACACCCCACAACGGCTTCCTCGCCAGAATGCGGAATTGGAAGGGCAGCGCGGCGTAGACGACCGGCGCATCCATGTACGAAGTATGGTTGGATGCGTAGACGGCAACCGGATACTTGCGCAGGTTCTCCGCCCCGCGGATGGTGAGCCTGGACCCGGTGATCCATACGCAAAGCCGCGCCCACACCTGTGCGATCCGATGTTGTGCCCGCCCCTCCTTCTCCATGGTCGAAAGCAGAAACGAGAGTGAGCCGCAAGCCACCGTGATCGCGACCATCACCGGTATCTGAATCAGGTTGGTGCGCCAGCGGTAAAGCCTGGGCAGCGGGTCCGGAAGCCGGCTCATGGTTGCACTCTCTTTCCGTCCAGCAGCAAGGTGCGCGCCTCGCCCACTAAATATACCGACCCAGAGACGACAATCAAGCCTCCCTCCGCTCGTTCCCCTGCCAATTGCAAGGCCAGGCCGACCGACTCGCATGCGGCCGCCGGAGTCCCCGTGGCTCTGGCCGCTGCCAGCAGATCGTCTAAGGCCGCCGCGCGAGCGCTCTGAATCGGCGCCAGGATGACCTGTTCGAATAATGGAAACAAAATCTGCGCCATCTCTGTGACCGGCTTGTCGCGCAGGCAACTGAAGATCAGTTTCCGTGGGCGTTTCTTTTCCAAAACATCTCTCAGTCCGGCTCGCAGCGCCCATGCTCCTGCTGGATTGTGCGCCACGTCCAGTATCCACTCCACGCCGTCTCTCTCAATGCGTTCCAACCGGCCCGGCCAGCGCGTTTGCCGAATGCCTGCGGCGATGCTCACAGGCGTCACGGGAAAACCATAGGCCGATGTCAGCTCTACGGCGGTTGCAATCGCCAAGGCCAGATTGCGCTGCTGATGGGCGCCCTTGAGCGGCGAATCCACCTCGACGGCTGCGCCCAGCGCTTCCACAAAGTACAGGCCATCCGTGCCGGCGCCACTGTGTGGCATAAAGGCTGCTGCATTCACTGCGCGGACGCCCAGCTCCGTAGCCACCTCTCCCAGAATCTGGTTTGCTTCCGGGTGTTGTGGAAGCGTAATCATGGTTCCGCCGGGGCGCAGAATGCCCGCCTTCTCCCGCGTGATCGCGGCAATGGTCGTGCCCAGCCATTCTGTATGGTCGAGGGAGATGTCGGTAATCACAGAGAGTAGCGGATTGACGCTGTTAGTTGCGTCCAGCCGCCCGCCCATGCCTACTTCCAGCACTGCAACCTCCGCGCTCCCCTCGGCAAAGTACAAGTAAGCCATCGCGGTGAGAACTTCAAAGTAGCTGGGCATTTGTGGAAGCCGGCCATCCATCACCAGCTTTTGCGCGACATCGTGGACTTGAAAGTAGCGCCCCGCAAAAGCGTCATCGCTGATCTCGACGCCATCCAGGCGAATCCGCTCGTTGGCCCGCGTCAGGTGCGGCGACGTATAGAGGCCGGTACGCAGCCCGGAGGCTGTCAGAATCGCAGCTAACGTGGAAGCTGTCGAGCCTTTTCCGTTGGTTCCAGCAATTAGAACAGACTTGAAGCGGCATTGAGGATTACTCAGCGCCGCCAACAGAACGCGAATTTCATCGAGCGCGAACTTGCGCCTCGGCTGCCCTGGACGCGTCAGCAATTCAGGCGCCATGGCATTCAGTTGATTGATAGCAGCGGTGTAGGACATGGAAGGTTCAGTATAGAAGGCAGATCCCGAGCCACGCCGGCGCGCCTTCGGTAGACACTTGTAGTTGCAGGAGCTACAGCAACGTGAACGCTTGGTTTGGGGCCGGTTTCGGCTCTCTGTGGATCGCTGGTCTTTTCCAAATCATTTATCCACGCCGACTTGGACCCGCTTCTCACACAAACAAGCCACAATGCACAGCCCTTTTCGTATTCCCTGTGTGAAGGGAGGGAAACTGGGGCCGCATAACCAGCGCCTGGGCCTCTTTTCCAAAACCGCTCATTTACACAACTAGAATTTAGAAAACTCCGCAACCCAAAAACCTATCATGCACAACCATTTCGGATGCATTTCCACTTTTCCTGCATGAACTACGGGTACTACTATCTTTTTTTAATCTTTTAATCCTTTATCCACGAACCGCCGCAGTGGCCCCAGACAACCTGAGCAACCAACCGTCCCCACACCCAAACCCTCCATCAGTCGCGGCCAGACCGCTCTCTCTGGGAGGGTATTGGTATTTAGAATAGTGTCCCTGTTTTCCACCCTTCCACGAACCCACAAAGTGAATACAATCAATGAAGAATCAAGGACGGCCGCTTCCGCTAAGTCGTATTCTGTTGTAGAGTGTGGCCAGCGAAGGAACTCGGCTTCTGAGTTGAGGGTAGATATGCCGATCGTAGAAACTGAAGTGGAGAAGCCGGCCGCGCAGGGGGCAGCGATGGAGATTACCGTAAGCCGCCAGGATCTTGTGAAAGAGCTTACCGCGACACAAAGCGTGGTGGAGCGCAAGACCACCATTCCGATTCTGTCGAACTTTCTCATCGAGGCGGAGGGCGACCGCTTGAACATCACCGCGACCGACCTTGATCAAGCCATCCGCACCAGCGCGCAGGTCAAGGTAAAGAAGCCTGGAGCCTGCACCATCCCCGCGCGCAAGCTCTACGACTACATCAAGCTGCTGCCCGAGGGAGACATCTCCATCAAGCTGCTTGAAAACCACTGGGTACAGATCCGCAGCGGCCGCTCGAACACCAAGATGGTGGGCATGGCGAGAGCTAACTATCCGCAGGTGCCGGAGTTCCCCGCTGTCGCGGCCACCAGCATTTCGACGGTAGCGCTAAGAACCCTCATTGCACGCACCATCTTCGCCATCTCCAACGAAGAGTCGCGCTACACGCTCAACGGCGCGCTATTGGTCATCAAAGCGGAATCGCTGGCCATGGTGGCCACAGACGGCCATCGGCTCTCCTACGTAGAAAAACCCAACGAGACGCTTGAAGGCATCAGCGGCGAGAAGCGCGTTCTCATCCCACGCAAGGCGCTCCAGGAGTTGCAACAATTGCTCTCCGCCACCGAAGCCGAAAAAGTGGAGTACGCCGACGACGAACACACACTCTTCTTCCGCGTCGGCCATCGCACCCTGAGCACGCGCAAGCTCTCCGGGCAGTTCCCCAACTTCGAGGCGGTAATGCCCCGCGACAACACCAAGTTCGCCGTCGTGAAATCCAGCGAACTGTCCGCGGCCATCCAGCGCGTGGCGCAGTTCGCCGACGAGCGCTCCGGCGCCATTCGCCTGCGCCTGGAGGGAAACGAGCTCAAGATCAGTTCCAGCTCAACCGAGTCCGGCGAGAGCGAAGACACCATCGATACGCCCTACTCGGGCGACCCCATCATCGTCGGCTTCAACTCCGGCTATATTTTGGACTTCCTCAAGGCGCTCAACAACGAGGGCGAGGTTCGCCTGGAGTTCAAAGACTCCCAATCCGCCGGCCAGATGCGCCCCGAAGACCCGGATGCTGAGTACAAGTACCGCTACGTGCTCATGCCGATGCGAATCTGAGAAGACAGCGAGTCAGCAAGACAGCGACGGCCCGGCAGCAATGCCGGGCCGTCTTGTTTTCTTATGCACCGCAAAGAAGCAGATCAACGCGTGTTCAATGTAAGCGCGTAGCGGTTACGCAACCGCCTCAACCTTCATGAACTCCAGCGCGCGAACCAAATACGCCTTCAGATCCTTGCGGTGAACCACTGCGTCCAGGAAGCCTTTTTCCAGCAGAAACTCCGAGCGCTGAAAGCCCTCAGGCAGCTTTTGACGGATGGTCTGCTCGATAACGCGCGGTCCGGCAAAGCCGATCAGTGCGCCCGGTTCGGCGATGTTCAGGTCGCCCAGCATGGCAAAGCTGGCCGTGACACCGCCGGTGGTGGGATCGGTGAGCACGCAGATGTAAGGCACCTTGGCATCATCCAGTTGTGCCAGTGCGGTGGAGATCTTCGCCATCTGCATCAGGCTGACCACACCCTCCATCATGCGCGCCCCGCCGGAGGCCGCAACGACGATGAGCGGCTTGCGGCCCAACCGCGCGCGGTCCACGGCGCGGGCGATCGTCTCGCCCACCACCGCGCCCATCGAGCCGCCGATGAAACCGTACTCCATGGCGCTGAGCACTACCTCATGCGGACCGATCTGGCCAACAGCATTGAGAATGGCGTCGTCCAGCCCAGTCTGTTCCTGGGCCTTGCGCAGCCGTTGCTTGTAGGGCTTCACGTCGGTAAAGTTCAAAGGATCGGTGGAGCGCAGGCCGCCATCCACCAATTCATAGCCGGGTTCCAGCAGCAGGCCAATGCGCTGGCGTGCACTCATTTTGAAGTGGTGCTGGCATTTAGGGCAGATGTTCAGGTTGGCTTCGAGCTCCGGTATATAGAGAACCGCGCGGCAGCCCAGGCACTTGGTCCACAAGCCCTCTGTGCGAACCGTTTTTTCAGCCGCATCCGCGCTGCCCTCGGGGCCGCCGGATTCGTAATCTCCATCTTCACGCTTGAACCAGGACATTTGACCTCTTAAAAGCAGCGAACAGCAGACAGCTTCCAGCGAGAAGGTGAAAAACTCTGTGTGGGCCAAAAAAACGGATAGCTCTCCGCTGTCAGTATTCTATTCCGCGCTGGGCCAGAATGCCTTTCTGATACGCATGTTTCACCTCCCGCATCTCGGTGACCGTATCGGCCAGCTCCACCAGCAGGGGGTGGGCGTTGCGGCCGGTCAGGATGACATGCACCATCTCCGGGCGGTTTCGCAGGGCCTCGGCAACCACCGCGGCGTCCAGCATTCCGTAGCTGATGGCGTAATTAATCTCGTCCAGAATTACCATGTCCCACTCGCCGGAGTAGATGGCTTCGCGCGCCTCGGCCCAGGCCGCCTCAACCAGGCGAATGTCCTCCGGGTCGGTCTCGGCGCCGCCCACCTTCACAAAGCCCCGGCCCATCTGTTTGAGAACGAAGTTGGGGCCGAAGGCCTTCACCGCATCCAGCTCGCCGTAGTGCCAGGAGCCTTTGATGAACTGGAGCATCAGCACTTTCATGCCGTTGCCCACGGCGCGCAGGGCCGTGCCCATGGCCGCGGTGGTTTTGCCTTTGCCGGGGCCGGTATTGATCAGAATCAGTCCTCGCCGGGAGTCGGTCATGATTAGGGCTCAGGGCCTAGGGTTTAGGGACGGCTCCGTGCCCCTGGATACTTTCAGCTTGTCTAGCATTGGATAGAGCATCTTGCAAACCTCGTGCGAAAGCTCTTCCGCTTCATCAACCAATTTGCTCTCTCCCATTCCGAGAGCACGAGCGATTTCAAACCGAGTTTGCAGCTCAAGCGTTGAGCCGCGAGCTATCCCCAGGAACTGTCTGTATTCGCCAACGCCAAGCCTCCCACATCCTTCCGCAATGTTGCTCGCTACAGAAACGGCGGCGCGCCTCATCTGGCTGCTCAGTCCGTACATCTCCTCCCGCGGAAAACTTCCCGCCAAGCGGTAAACCGCCGCCGCCAACTGGATTGAACGTTGCCACTCCTGTAGATCGCGAAAAGACTTGAGCATGCTGCGCGGCTCCTGGCTCCTGGCTCCTGACCCCTAACCCCTGTGATACGGGTGGCCAGAGAGAATTGTAAATGCCCGGTAGAGCTGTTCGGCCATCACCAGCCTGGCCAGCGCGTGGGCCAGCGTCATCGGCCCCAGTGAGAGCACCAGTTGCGCCCGCTCGCGAGCCGCATTGGACCATCCGTCCGCCGGGCCTATCGCGAAGACGATGTGCTGCACGCCCTCATCGCGGCGCGCCCCCAGCCACCCCGCAAAGGCCTCGGATGTCATCTGTCGGCCGCGGCTGTCGAGCAACACCGCCAGGGCGGGTGTCCGGCCCTGCTGGCGGGTCAGCCACACCAACATTGCCTCCTCACTCCGGAACGCCTCAGTGTGGCAGTGCGCAAAGGCCGAGCAGCGTTCAAGATACATGCGAACGGGGGGGTCGAATTCATCCTTTGAACCGGTCCGGGGGCCGATATGGGCCAAGGTGATGTGCATGGGGAGGAGGATACTCCAAAGCGCTTGATTACTGACACGGAAGCTCATCGGCAGGCTCCCCAAAAACGAGAGGCAATGCCCATTTTTGGAATATGGAGATCACATTATACGTAATTTCATATTTACCACATATCCACAAAGTGGTTAAAAGAAGACACAATCACAATATGTCTTTTATTATCAATAACAAAGAGATTATTTATCGCAACGTCCGAGAATGGCACGTCTCATGCACTATTCATTGGGACAGGCTATCCCTAGCTGTTGTGGGACGGCGCTTTCCATTACGCAATCCACAGGGATAAAGCCTCACTTCAACTCTACATCGTTACGGTTTAAGCTTTTTTTGTTCTCTTTTTCGGAATCGGGCTCACGCCCAAACCGAGATGCCGAAGTACAATCCGCGGACCGAGAGGCTGTAAGAAACCTACCAGTCCCCATCAAATCCTTGGAGGAGTTCGATGAGATTTTTCCGGTTGCAGAATGCGGCCTCAGCGCTCGTAGTGCTAGGTATAACCGTAGGCCTCGCTGTCATACAAATTCCGATGTCGACATCAGCGAATGCGCAGGCGATCTCGACCAATGGCGGATCGATCCAGGGAACCATTGCCGACCCGACAGGCGCGGCAATCCCTGGCGCAACGGTCACTATTTCCTCTTCGGCCACAGGTTTCTTGCGGTCACTGGTGACAGATTCGGCGGGCTTCTACAGCGTCGGACCGCTCATCCCGGGCAACTACACGATCACGATCGTAGCCCAGGGTTTCCGGCATGAGGTGGTCAAGACCGCGGTAAACACGGGTACGGCGACCTCTGGCAACGCGAGGTTGACAATCGGCAACCAGAGCGAGACGGTTGAAGTGAATGCTGGCCAGGTGCAGGTCAATACTGAACAGGCCAGCGTTTCCGGCATTGTGACCGGCGAGCAGATTGACACGCTGCCGATCAACGGCCGCAACATCCTTGACATCGCTCAGATCCAGCCTGGCGTCATTCTTCAGTCTGGACAAGACTTCGATCCCACCAAGACGGGCTACTCCGCCCTTGGCGTGAACGGCCAGAACGGCCGCTCGACCCGGATCCTTGTCGACGGCCAGGACATCTCCGATGAGACCGTCGGAACCACCATCTTCAACGTGCCCGAGGGTGCGATCGGTGAGTTCCAGTTGAACCGCTCCACGCAGGACGTTTCCGGTTCTGTTACCTCGACAGGCCAGGTACTGATGTCCACCCGGTCGGGATCGAACGGAATCCACGGGAACTTGTTCGGTAACTTCCAGGATGCGCGCGCAGGGTTTGCGACTGTGAACCTGGCCGACGCGCCGTTCCAACGCAATCAATATGGCGGCTATGCCGGTGGGTCCATTATCAAGGACAAACTGTTCTTCTTTGGCGGGGCCGAGCGCATCAAGCAGTTTGACTCCAGCCCGGTTAGCGCAACCAGTTCCTTCTTAACCGCCATCTACACAAGGTACCCTCAAATCCCCGATCCCTTCAAGGACACCTTTAGCATCGGCCGCCTGGACTTCAACGGGCCCTGGAACGTTCACTACTTCGCGCGCGCAACCTATAGCACTAATGCAGCGTTCGGAACGGAAGGACAGCCGCCCTACGCCCTCTATGAGAACCAGGACAACGTTCCGGCCCTTGTAGGCGGCGCGGACTTCGCCACCGGTCGATTTACACATTCCGTCCGGTTCGGCTACCTCAAATTCATGAACGATATTTTAGCTGGCGCGAACGCTCTGGGGAGCTCGGTTTACAACCCGTCCGCCACCCTTGGCTTCCCGTTCGAGATGATCGGCGCCATCTATGCCGGTTCCGGCAACGAGGACGCGCCCCAGAAGACGTACCAGTCCAGCAAGCAGTTCCGTTATGACGGAACCTGGACCAAAGGCGCCCACAACTTCAAATACGGCGGTGAAGTCACCCGCATCCTTCAGGGCGGGTTCGCTGCATTCTACTCGACCTTCCTGGCCGATCTCTCCACCAGCACATCACACCAACTGGCGGCCTGCGCCAGCACGAGCCCGATCGGCGGCATCAGCAGCAATGGAAAGTGCCTGGACGATCCGCTGTATGGGTATAAGCCGGCCGAATATGTTTTCGGCAACGGCAATGGCAGCTTTAGCGAGCGGCCTGCCTTCGGGCTTCCCGGCGGCGGCGACTTCAGTTGGCGCATGGCGGCCTACGTCGGCGACACCTGGAAGGTGAAACCATGGCTCACCGTGGTGGCGGGTCTCCGTTGGGGTGTGGATACCGACCGCGCCAATCAGGATCTCCCCACGCCCACTTGCGGCCAAGTAGCTGCCGGTTTGCAGTGGAGCACCAACGCCTACGATAGCGGCTGCAATAGCACGAATGCGAGTACTCCGCTCTTTGACTTCTTTGGACCTGGATTGGGTCTCGGGAAGCCGACGCAGCAGAACTGGGCCAACTTTGGTCCCCAGGCTGGCTTTGTCTACAGTCCAGGCACACAAAAGCTCGCCGTTCGTGGCGGCGCAGGCATCTACTATGAGAGCAACCTGTTCAATAACGGGAGTAACGCACGCGCGATGAACACCCCGGCCGAGTTCCCCGGCTTCAACTACGGGGTGAATAACTACACCAGCACCAGCCTCAACCTGCCGGGTTGGGTGAACGGCATGCACGGTGTGACGAACGCTGGGGATCCCTGCAACGTCGGAAGCGTCACGACGGATGCGGGCTGCAACAGCTTCCACACGATCTATTCCATGTCCATGGCCAGTGCCACGACCATTATGAGCAAACTCGACACCAAGTATAAGACGGCGGCCGCAGTGCCAGGGCCCAATGGCAGCTTCGTCGGAGACGGCAATGGCTTGTATGCGGACGATGCCTACGCGGGACCCTACAAGACTCCGTACTCCATCCAGCTCAATGGCGGCGTTCAGTATGAGATCAAGACCGGCATCCTCGTGAGCGCGGATTTTATCCACAACGCAACACTCAAGGTGCCCCTCAGTGTCGATACCAATCACGTCGGTGCGGCGCGCTTCTTGAACCAGACAGCCGCACAGAACGCCATTGCGGCTACCCTGTCGGGGTTCGGTGCAACGAGCATCGATGGAGCGATTGCTGCTGGCGCCACGATTGACGACTTCGCTGGCAATGGTCTCGACTCCGGCAATGTCTACCTAGGACATCAATCGGCTACCGCCAATGGGACTACTCCAGCTTTCGGCGCGGCCTTCGCTGGCGCCGATCCGAACGTAGGCAGAGGCTACTTCATCCTCCCCGTGGGCAAATCTGCTTATGATGCGCTCCAGATTGTTGTGCAACAGCAGAAGGCTCATCCGTTGCCTGGGATCGTCAGCAGCAATGGGCAGATTTCCTACAACCTCTCGCGGGTTATCTCGAACTCCGCGGGAGGCAGCAACCAGTTCTTTGGCGGCTATGGCGCCTATAACAACGACTGCGTGAACTGCTATTTCGGGCGCAACGGCCAGGATCACCTGAACATGCTCAGCTTGGCCGGCAGTGCAACCGTCAAATACGGCCCGGCGATCGGTCTGGTCGGTCACTTCTTTTCCGCGCCGCCGTCCACGCTATCGCTGGCAGATGTTGTCGGTTCTAGCCAGATATTCAAGACGGACGTGGATGGTGACGGCTCGACAGGCGACCTGATTCCGGGAACGAACCCCGGCACCTACATGCACGAGATCAAGGCTGGAGGCCTCTCCAAGCTGATCGATAACTACAACGCAACCCAGGCCGGCACCCTGACACCGGCCGGACGAGCTCTTATCACTGCCGGCTTGTTCACCTCGTCGGAGCTTATTGCTCTGAACGCGGTGAAGCAGCCGCTCGCCCCGGCGCTCACGAACCCCATAAAGAATTCAAACACGCGCACTCTGGATATGTCCGTGAGGTATCCCATCACCTACTTAAAACGGTTCCGTGAAAGCCTGGTGATTACCCCGAGCGTGACCATGTACAACATCGCGAACATGGGCAACTTCGGAAGTTACGGCGATCTGGCTGACACCACAGTCGATAGCGCGACTCTGAACAGCGGAACCTATCTGAACGGTCCGAACAACCAGGCTGTCCTCAATCGCACCCGCATGCTGCGCGGCTCGGGCAATGGAACGTTCGACCAGGGCGGGTCCCGCTCCACGGAGTTCACCCTCAAGGTGGAATTCTAACCGGCCTCAACAGGCAGCAGAGACAGGCGAAGGGCTTATTGCCCTTCGCCTGTTTCTTTGGTGTGCACGGTATGGCGCCCTTTGTTGTCGGTATGCGATTCTACAGGATCCGCTCGCAGCGCTCGGCGAACCCCTGCTGAGAGGAAAAATCAGCTAAATTCTCTTGCCAGCCTTCTTCTTCGCCGCTGCCTTTTTTGCGGGCGCCTTCTTTGTGGCTGCCTTCTTGGCAGGAGTGGCCTTGACCGCGTGGCCGCTCTTCTTTGCTGCCTTCTTTGCCTTGGGTGCGGGGGATGGCTTGGTCGCGGCCCTCTTTGCGGTCGGCTTTATCTTGGCTTCCGCCTTCTTACGTACGGCCAGGGTCTTCTCGGAGAGCGCGGCCTTCAACTCGGCGTCGAACTCCGCCGGAGTCACGGGGCGGGCGGACTTGCGCAATCTTTCGATGTCGTAGAATGCGCGCCGCTCGGCGAGAAATATGTGCACCACAAAGTCCACATAGTCGAGGAGAATCCACTCGCCCTTGCGGCGGCCCTCAACGGAGTTGGGAAAGACGCCAAACTCCTTCTTGAGCTTGTGCTCGATCTCGTCGGCGATGGCGACCGATTGCCGGTCGTTGCTGGCTGAGGTTACGAGGAAGAAGTCGGAGAGCCCGGAGTCGATAGGGTCGAGTTCGAGAATACGGGTCTCTTCGCCTTTCTTGTCGAGGCAGACCTGTGCTGCGGCCTGTACAAGGATGCGTGTTTGCTGGCGCGCTTGAGTTGGTGTCATTCGGTGGGAAAGTTCTCCAGCCTCAATCGTATCTCTTCGCCAGGGCCGCGGCAAATCAACGATACAGATTGTGCGACCGGATGTAATCGGCTACTGCGTCGGGGAGCAGATCGTGCCCCGTTGTCCTGGCTCCCCAAGCAGCGCGGAGCTGCTCCCGGATATCCGACGCGCTGATCTCCACATTCAACCCCGGCAGAACGTAAAACGGGGCGATCTCTCCGGCAAAGTTGCGCAGCAGGTAGAATCGGACCTCAACAGCGGGACTGGTCCACGCCGCGTCAGGGGCGGATTCGAGGGCAACTCCTTCCGGCAGCGCCGCCTTCAAGTCGTCCACCCGCTGACCGGGCCGCGAGGCGACGATCAAGGGCGCCGCAAAGGGAATCTCCGCCGGCTTGTGCCAGTGCCGTAGCCCGAAAAACGCGTCGGCGCCCATCAGGCAAAACAGGACACTCTCCGGAGGCAACTCCGCTCGCAGGCGGAGCAGCGAGTCCAGGGTGAAGTTGGGCGCGTCGGCGGGCTTTGGCGTATCCAACTGCGAAACGGCGAAGCCCATTTCGCCGGCCACGGCCAGACGGGTCATGGCCAGGCGGTCTTCAAAGCCGGCTGTCGCTCCTTTTGGCTTGAGAGGCTGTGCGCCCACCGGGGCGAAGAGCACGGTATCCAGCCTAAGCGCCGCGCGGGCAGCCCGCGCCACCGCCAAATGGCCCAGGTGGGGCGGATCGAAACTGCCGCCGAAGAAAGCGACGCGCTTGCCGCCGGCTGTTGCCTCATCCATTCGCTTATCTTAATCCGCAAATTGCAACCCCGGACGTTCAATTGACATCTAACTCATAACGATGCGATACCTGATTACCATCCTGGCCCTGGCCGGCGTAGTGGTTTCCGCGCTGGCCCTCCGCGTTCATTACTCCACCGATGCCCAGCCCTGTTCCATCAATGAAACCTGGGATTGCGGCATCGTGAACCACAGCCCGTTCTCCGAGATTGCTCGCGTTCCAGTAGCGGCTATCGGCATTGTGGGTTACCTGGCGTTGGCCGGGCTGGCGCTGGCGCGGCGGCGCACCCCGCTTGCTCTCCTGGCCATGCTCGCGCTGGTCTTCTCGCTCTATCTCTCCCACATTGAGAGGTCCGTGCTCCAGGTCTGGTGTTTGTATTGCGTGATATCGCTGGCGACCATCTCGCTCATCACGTCCCTTAGTTGGTGGTGGGCCGTCGTGCCGCCACGCCAGCAGCGTCCATAGATTCAAGAGGCTCTTTCGGCCAACATCCTCGGCCTCATCTTCTACTCACCCTGCGCTGCTAAACTTGAACCAAAGACATGTTCAAGACCAGGCTCAAGAAACGATACGCTCGCTGGATGTACGAGTGGGAGACGGAGCTGACCACGCGCGACGAAAACCGCGTGGTGCGCCCATTGGAGTGGGGTTTCGAGTGGATCGCGCCGTTTCTTGAGGCGCACGGCTTTGGCGACTTTGTCCCGAGCCCGGAGATAGTGCGGGACGATGCCGCCGCCGAAGCGGCCATGGTCCGCATCAACCAGCTCCTCATACGCCACAGCGACATTTTTTACGGATACCGGCGGCCTACCGACTTCCGGCTGGAAGAGCGCTACCCGGAGTTGTATCCGACCAACGTGCGTCCGGAGACCCTTGCCATGGACGCCGCCATCAAGCAGCAGGCAGCCGAGGGAAAGATTCCGAAGGCGCAGTTTCTGCGCTTCACTTCGCCAGAGCGGACGCCCTATCCCGAAAACGACCTGGTGAACGCCCGCTGGTACCCGGCCCCGGCTCACAAAGACCCCAGGCGGCCCAAACAGGCTATCGTGGTGCTGCCACAGTGGAATGCCGACGGCTTCAGCCACAACTCCCTGTGCACCATCTTCAACCGAATGGGCATCTCCGCGCTGCGCCTCTCCATGCCCTACCACGACATTCGCCGCCCCGCGGAACTGGAGCGCTCGGATTACTCGGTCAGCGCCAACATCGGCCGCACCCTCGCGGCCTGCCGCCAGGCGGTAGTCGATATCCGCTGCTGCGTTAACTGGCTGGAGGAGCAGGGCTACGAGCACTTCGGCGTGCTGGGAACCAGCCTGGGCTCCTGCTATACCTTTTTGGCCAGCACGCACGACCCGCGCATCCGCGTGAACGCCTTCAACCACGCATCCACGGCATTTGGCGACGTGGCATGGGCCGGCCAAAGCACACGCCACGTGCGCCAGGCGCTGGAAGAGGCCGGCCTCACCCAGGATCGTCTGCGGGCCTTGTGGTCGGCCGCAAGCCCGTGCTTCTACTACGATAAAATCGCCAGCCCCGCAGCCGGCGGACCCCACAAGCGGGTGTTGATGATCTACGCCGACTACGATTTGACCTTCCCCAGGGAGTACTCGCTCAAGGTGGTGGATGCATTCAGCCGCGTCGGTCTCAACTTTGAGGCCAAAGTGCTGCCCTGCGGCCATTACACCACCGGCGAAACCCCCTACAAGTTCATCGACGGCTGGCACTTGGGCTGGTTCGTCTATCGGGCCTTCAAGGCGTTGCGGGAAGAGAAAGCCGCCGGGTTAACCGCGCCCACCCACACCCAGCCCGAAGTGGAAGAAGAAATCCTCTCAAGATAGCAGGCCGCCGGCTACTTCACCCCCGGCGTCTTCGCAATGATCGAGCAGTACTTGCTCCCGCCGAAAGCCTTCTTGCATCGATCCATTGCCTCACTGTCCGCCAGCGATTGATCGAAGCCCGCCGCGTAGATTGACAATTGCCCACGCTCATTCGCCACCAACGTCTTGAAAGGCGGAGCCAGAAGAAACCGCCTCCACACCTCCTTATCCTTGTCTCCCAGCGCGGCCGGCATGGGTACGTTTGGCGGCTCCGGCGCGGGCAGCACGGTATCGCCCAGGGGCAACAGGTTCTGCGCCTTCAGAAATGCGGTCACCGTATCGGACCATGCCGCGACATGCATGTACAGATGATGCCCATCCTCTCCATCGGGCGGAGCCGCCACAAACTGTTCTGTGCCGCCACCCTTCTTATAGGCGGCATCGAACTGTTGCGCCATTGCGGGTGGAAACCAATGGTCGTTCTGTGCGTAGATCCAAAGCATGGGCAGATCGCCATGCTTATGCGCGCTCTTGCCAAAGTCATGGAAGGCATCGATCACTCCGCTCAAATTGCAGTTATGCTCATGCCCGTCGCCACCGTTTCCGCCGGCGAAGCTAATGGCGGCCTTCAGCCCCTTGGGCGAATCGGCCGAAAGCGCCACCTGCGCAAAGCCGCCGGTCGATACGCCGACGCTCAGCATCGTCTCCGAATCCACCTCAGGCAGGCCTTGGGCAAACTTCATCACCGCGCGCAGATCCTCCGCGCTTGCCTCGCCGGTCTCTTCAAAGCTCCCATGGTTGCCGCAGCCGCCGTTGGTCGAGTCCTGCTTCCCGCCTGACCGTCCGTACCCTTTGCGCACAACCACAATGGCCACATATCCCCGCCGCGCGAACCACTGCGCCTGGGCCACTTGCACCCAAGGTGTCACATGCGCCCGATCCTCCGGCTTGTCTGCCGTGCCATGGGTCAGCACCACCAGTGGATGCCGTCCCGGCCGGTCCGCATACACTTCCACCGCATCCAGACCGTTGGGGAAGGCCTGAGGCGCGGGCACCCACACCTCCTTCTGCACCAAACGCACCGGAACAGGCGCTGTTGCCTGCGCGGAAGCCGGTCTAGCATCAGCGGGTCCGGATTCCTGCGCCGCCGCGTACGCGATAAGAACTGCAACCAGGACAATAAGAGGCAGAAATGCCTGTGATCTTTGCATCCGCATCAGTAGAGCCGATCACCTCATCAAAGTCAAGATGGGATCCCAGCATAGAAGTATGCACCGTGAGCTTCCGTTTTGCCTGGAGGATGAGAGAGCCTTCGTGCGCTAGCGCACTGCACTCAAATCCAGCCGCAGCAGTTTGGCAGGGTCCAGATACGCGCCCTGCCAGCGGACGGCCCAGTGCAGGTGCGGTCCGGTCACGCGTCCTGTAGCCCCGCTCAGCCCCAGCCGTTCGCCGGTTGAAACACGCTGTCCCTCGCGCACGTCGATCCGGCTCAAGTGCATGGAGAGAGTGAACATTCCCATCCCATGGTCGATGATCACGCAGTTGCCCTCGTAGTAGAGCGGCCGGGCCAGCACCACCACGCCGCTGTTTCCGGCACGCACGGGCGTTCCCGGCGCGGCGCGAAAGTCCATCCCCTTGTGAACGCTGGCCAGCTTGCCGTTGAAGATGCGGCGTGTGCCGAAGCTGTCGGTGGGCGCGGCGGTAACCGGCGCGCGAAAGCTGGCTGCCCACAACGGCTCAGAAGCGCTCGCGGAAAAGACCTTCGCCTTGAACTGGCTCTCCACCTCAATTCGTTCGAGCGCTTCGGGGCCGGGCTCGACGAACTTCGGCGCCACGGTCAGTGAGCCAGTGCGGTAATGGGCGGGATGAATCTCCACCGTGCGGCTCAAGTCGCGCACGCCGCCGCTCAGTCGCACACGAATCCGTAAAGTAGAAGGGCCAGCAGCCCCTTCGACGTCCACCCCGGCCAACGCAAACCACTCCAGGCCATCGGCTCCACGAAAGAACTCAACCTTGCGTCCCAGCCATTCGCCGTCTACGCCTGCTGCGTCGACAGCCTCCACGCGAATCAGCACCGGCGAGCCAGCCTCAACCACCGCCGGCGTCAATGAAACAGCGGAGTCCTGCGCACGAACGATCTTCGCGGCGAGTCCGGCAGCAAGCAGGCACGCGACTGCAATAAGGAAACTTCGCCCGGAACGAATGGAAGGGAATCGCATTGGATAAAGAATACGCGCCAACGGTTCTGAATCCAATCGTTGCGCTTTCCGAGGCGACACGAAACCGTTCTATTCCTCCCGCAGCGTCTTCGCCGGATCGATCCGCGCAATTCTCAGCACCGGTATCGACGCCGCAAGCAGCGTGACCGCAACCAGCGCCAGCACAACGGCCAGGAGGGTCGGCGCATCATAGACGTGGACTCCGTAAAGCACGCTGCGCATCACGCGCAACACTCCAACGCATAGAACCAATCCCGCGATCAGCCCAATTGCCGAGGCGCGTACTCCAGTACCGCCAACGTGAATCATGGCTTGACGAATGCTCGATCCCAGCGCGATTCGAATGCCGATCTCACGCGTTCTCTGCGCCACCAGGTTGGCCACCAGCGCAAAGATGCCAACCGTGCTCAACAGCAAAGCGAGACCCGCCATTGCGCTCAGCAACGCCACCTCGATTCTCTGCGTCACAAGAGTCTTTGCCAGCAGGTCGCTCATGCTATAAAAGCCAGAGAAGGGCAGGCCGGGATCGGCGCTGGCCAGCGCGCGTTGCATCTGCGCCGTCAATCCCTCCACCGGGGCGGCGGTGCGCACGATCCAGCTTGGCTGGAACCAGATGTGCGCAAGCGGAATCAACTTCGGATTCACCTGCGCCGCCGGAATGTACATCGTCTCTTCGCTCATCAGAGGAGCCACAGGGTTCAGACCGGAGGAGAGCTGAACGTCTCCCACCACCCCCACGATCACCGTTCCCTTGTTCAGCGTGTGGCCCAAGGGATTGGCTCCGTGGAAGAACTTGTTCGCGAACGTTCGGTTGACGACGGCAACCGGTTGCGTATTGGGTCCATCGGCTCCGGTGAAGTCGCGCCCTTGCAGCAGCGGAATCTGGAGCGTGCCGAAGTAGCCGGGAGTCACATAGACCTCGTCAGTCCCAGTTTGCAGTCCCGCATTCGGGCCGTCGTTCAGGGTAACCGCATCGTTCAAGGTGCGCTCGTAGGGCAGAGTCAAGCCGACCGCGGCATTCTGCACACCGGGAATTTGCCGCATGGCAGTAGTCGACTCGTCCAACAGCTTGAGAAAAGCCGCCTGATCGCGAAAGCGCGCGTCGTCGAGCGATGCTTTGGCTGTCATCACGCCATTGGGATTGAATCCAGCAGGCAGCGTTTCCAGGTGAATCAGCGTTCGGATCAGCAACCCTGAAGCTGCCAGCAGCACAACCGTCAAAGCAACCTCGCCGGCGATCAACGCCTGGCGCAATCGCAAACGATCCCCTCCCGTTCCCGCGCGCATTGCCATCGAAGAGCGCAGATCCACCTTGCGCGTAGCCAAGGCAGGCAGCATACCGAACAGCACGCTGGTCAGCAGCGAGACCACCAGCGTAAACGCCAGCACGCGGCCATCCAGGTTCACGCTGGCTACCGGAAGAAAGTTATCCGGCAGCAACAAGAGCAACCCGCGCAGAGCCAGAAATCCCACTCCCACGCCGGCCAGCCCGCCCATCAGTGCAAGCACTAGGTTCTCGACCCACAACTGTTTCTGGATTTGCCAATGAGACGCGCCCAGCGCCATCCGTGTGGCAATTTCAGGCGTGCGCCGCAGGATGCGCACCAGCGCCAGTCCGGCAAGATTGGCGCAGGCAATCAGCAGGATGATTCCCGCCGCTATCATCAGCGTCAGAGCTTTAGGCCGCAGCCCTGCCGTCTGCCCTTTCTGCAGCGGAACGGAGTAATAGCTTAACTTCGATCCTGCGTTCCGCTTCGCGAAATCCGCGCTGAGGCTCCCCCACGCTCGATTGATCTCTGCATCGGCCTCCTGCCAGCTCGCGCCATCGCGCAGCCGCGTAATCGCATCGAAGTTTGTCCCGCGGCCCTCACCCTCGCGGCTCGGTTGCAGCGCTGTATACACGTCGGCATTCATCGGCGTGGTCGCGCCCTCAGGCATCACGCCAATCACAGTGTAGGGCTCGCTCTTCAGCCGGATCGTCTGTCCCATAAGCTCCCTGTCGCCGCCAAACACACTGTGCCACAGCCGGTAGCTCAGAACGACAGTCTTCGGTCCGTGGGGCCGGTCCTCAACCTCGGAAAAAGGTCGTCCTGCCGCCAGGTGAATCCCAAGCACGTCGAAATAATGCGCGGATACTCGCCCCGCATGAACGTATTCAACCTTCTCATCCGCCTGAAGGTTCACGCCGGACGAGAGTCCTGCTGATACCGCGGAGATCAGCGAAGGAGCGTTGTCGCGCAGCAGCTCCCATTGTCTCCCGTCAATATCGTGGCGCTCGTCGGCCGGCTCCGGCCCTTGGATACGCATAAAGATCGTGCCCATCCGCTCCGGGTGCGCGTAGGGCAGGCTCTTCAGCATCAGCGCGTTCACGATCGAAAAGATGGCGGTATTCGCGCCAACCGATAGCGCCAGCGTCAGGATTACGGTCATGGTGAAGCCGGGATTGCGCAGCAACTGGCGCAAGGCATAGCGCACATCCTGAACGAGAGTTTCAACAGAAGGAAATCCCCGCTGCATCCGGTACGCTTCCTTGGTCTGCGTCACCCCGCCGAAGACGCGCAGCGCCTCCGTCCGCGCCTCTTGTTCCGACATGCCGCGCCTCAGATTCTCTTCGAAGGCGAGGTCGATATGTGCGCGCAGTTCTTCATCAAGATCTTCGTCGAGCCTCCGCCGGCGGAACAGCGCCGCGCAACGGCTGAATAGAATACGAATCAGTTCCACCTTAGCCTCCTAATTCGAGGGCGCGAGGAACCGCGCCATCGTTGCCGCAATGCGCTCCCAATTCTCGGTTTCCTCTTCGATCTTTTTGTGTCCGATCCGGCTCAGCGAGTAGAACTTTGCACGGCGATTGGTCTCTGACGTGCCCCACTCGGAGTTGATCCATCCGCGCTGCTCCAGGCGAAGCAGCGCCGGGTAGATGGTTCCCTGGTTCAGGCTCAGCCCATCCCCGCTTACCTGCTCGATCCGCCGCGCAATGCCGTAGCCGTGTAGCCGGCCCATCGACTCCAGCGTTTTCAGGACCATCAGGTCCAGCGTGCCTTGCAGAACCTCCGATTTATCGCCGCCCATCACCGTTCTCCTGTTGACATTCAACATATAAAATGCTCCCGCATAGGCAGAATGTCAACAGGGAATACGCAGAGGCCACGCCGAAGTTCCCGCGTGGAGGCGTTCAGCGGCAGTTCTTGCCGCAATTTCTGCATTTTGCAGTGATAGAACTTGGCTGGGCGCTCGGCGGGATTCGCCCGCGTATGCCGGGTGTAAATGGTCGCAATTCAATCGGGTCGGATTAAAACTACCGGGCGTCATTCGGCCGCGGATGCGCGGCCAGCCACTTCGCCACCCGCTCCTGCACGGCCTCCAGCTCCTCCGCGGTGATGTGGGCGCCGATCATCTGCCGGTTGGCGGCGTACTTCTCCTGATTCGGCCCCTTCGCCGCCGCCGCCAGATCCAGCCAGTAGTAGGCTTCCACATCATTGTGCGCAACGCCCTGGCCGACGGAGTAAAGCAAGCCGAGAGTGCCCTGTGCGCCCGCGTCTCCCTGCTCCGCCGCTCTTCGATACCAGGCCGCGGCTTGCACCATGTCGCGCGCAAAGCCCTTGCCTCCGTCACGATAGAGCGCGGCCAGATGAAGCTCACCGGTCACGTCGCCTTTCTCCGCCGCTCTTCGGTACCACTCGGCCGCCTGCTTCAAATCCCGCTCGACGCCTTTGCCCGCCGCATAGCTTTCTCCCACCAGTACTTGCGCCGCGGCCTCGCCGGCGTTGGCCCTGGCCAGCAAAGCCGAGTCGATACCCACCGTCTGCGCAAAGGCCGAGAGCAGAGCAGACGCAAAGATCATCGTTAGGGCAAATTGCATTTGTCGCGTATTCATAGGGGCCTTTTGTCCGACAACCGGAAACCATAACAGATTTCGGTTGAATTTGTAGCCTACATTGCGGCGGGGCATGGCGGGAACGATTCTAGGGGTATAAACGCCCCTGCCGCCTCATGAAGACGACGGCAGGATGGAGTCAGACCGGGGAAAGGAGAGATACTCCATGGCTATATTGAGCCTGCCAGGATTAAAAAACAGTTCATATTGACCACAAATCGAAATAATTTTGACGATTTCTTATGAACGGCCAATCCGCTTCGCTCAAGCATCGATCTGGGACAAGCGGTAAAATTCCAATATGACTGATCGCATCTCTCTCTCCCTCGCCCAGGCCGACCCCGAAGTGTCCGCAGCCCTCTACCACGAAACCCTCCGCCAGCACGAGGGGCTGGAGATGATCGCCAGCGAAAACTTTGTCTCCGAAGCGGTGCTGGAGGCTGCCGGCTCCATCTTTACCAACAAATACGCAGAGGGCTACCCTGGGCGGCGCTACTACGGCGGCTGCGAGTATGCCGATGTGGTGGAAAATCTGGCCCGCGACCGCGCCAAACAGATCTTCGGCGCCGAGCACGTAAACGTGCAGCCGCACTCCGGCTCTCAGGCCAACGCCTCGGCCTACGCGGCTGTCTTGCAGCCCGGCGACACGATTCTGGGCCTCGATCTCTCCCACGGCGGCCACCTGACCCACGGCCACAAGTTGAGTTTCAGCGGCAAGCTCTACCGGCCCACCTTCTACCACGTCCGGCGCGACACGGAGCTGATCGACTACGACGAGCTGGAAGCCATTGCCGAGCGGGAGAAGCCCAAGGCCATCATCGGAGGCGGCAGCGCCTATCCGCGCCTCTGGGACTTCGCCCGCATGAGGAAGATCGCCGATAAAGTGGGCGCGGTATACATCTTCGACATGGCGCACATCGCCGGGCTGGTGGCGGGCGGCGTGCATCCTTCGCCGGTACCCCACGCGCAGATCACGACGACGACGACGCACAAAACATTGCGCGGCCCGCGCGCGGGACTGATTCTCTGTGGGCAGGCTCTGGCCGCGGCGGTGGACAAGGCGGTCTTTCCTGGCCAGCAGGGCGGCCCGCTGATGCATATCGTGGCCGCCAAGGCGGTGGCCCTTGGCGAGGCGCTGCGGCCGGAGTTCCGCACCTATGCCGCGCAGATCGTGGCCAATGCCAAGGTTCTCGCCGCGGCCTTGCAGGAGGCCGGCTTCCGCATCGTCTCCGGCGGAACAGATAACCACCTGATGCTGGTGGATGTCTTCCAAAAAGGTATTCTGGGCTCCGAAGCCGAGCTGGCACTGGGAAAGGCCGGCATCACAGTCAACAAGAACACCATTCCCTACGACGTCAATCCGCCGCTCAAAGCTTCGGGCATTCGCGTGGGTACTCCGGCGCTAACCACGCGCGGCATGAAGGAGCCCGAGATGCGGCTGATTGCCGCCTGGATCGCCAAGGCTCTGGACCAGCGCAACGACGACGCAGCCCTTGAGCGTATTCGCCACGAAGTGGCCGAACTGGCCAACCGGTTCCCCTTGTATGCGTGGCTGCGCGCACAGTAGGCGGCTCCCAGGTCCGAAAATCCGGACCTGGGGCGCCCGGCCTGTTTCATCCCCCGTGAGTCAGCAAAGCCGGTGGACGACTGACGCATTTTTCAGTCTCAATGGAATTTTGCAAGAGGCTCATTCGTTTTGAAATAAAGGCTGTCCTCCAACAATCATTTCTGCTGGACCCATTCCCATTTTTCGTCAGCGATTCGCGTCAGCTTGAGCACAATCTTTTTATTTTTTGAATCCACGTATTCAGTGAGCAGTTCACCCGATGAAGACCAATAAGAACCTTTGAACTCCGCCAGAACTTTGCCACTTTCGCTGGCAATTCCACTCTCTCCCGCCCAAAGAAGCTTTCCATTTATTGCGTACAGCTTCCAATCGGAAAAGTAATCACCGTTCATTTGTGAAACAGATAAATACATTTTCCTGTCAGGGGAAAAACTCATCGAAACGCCGCCCGGTAAGAGTCGGCCGGTCTTGTCATCCAATAGCGCCCCAGTAGATAAATCTCCATCCCCGTGGCCAATGAGGTGAAGGTGGAGAGTGGCGTCATAACCGCAATAATTCCAACATTTTCCGCCGATGCCTTCGCCGCTGCATCCGATATCGACCAACCGCCGAACGCCGTGCGCCCAGTTGATTTGCAAAGTGTGCTTACCGATTCTTTTCGCGCCATGAGGAGCTCGCCGTAATGCCGCAGGTTCATGGCGATCCTCAGAACCGGAATATCCGTGGCATTGATACCATTTTCCGTAATCGCCTTCTGTTGCGGCAAGGGAAGCGCAATAGAAAAATATGAGACTTACAAGGAATCGTTGCATAGTGATCGCATTATATCCTCAGCAGAATCTGTGGGTTCGAAATGGAGGAGGGCAACGGAAGATTCTGTGAAGTGAAACTACTTAGAGCTCTATGCAACGTCTTCCATGAATTACTTAATATGTTAAGAATCGAGCGGGCTAGGCCGACCCATACGCCGCCCAGCCCCGCCGAACCGAATCGTAACTTCAACGATAAGCAGAGCCACCCCAACGTCCCGCACGTGAAAGGGAAGACCTGGATCGGCCACGACACAGGCCGGGACGATGCGCGCTATCACCTCGACCGTCCCTTCGAATATGGCCGCTTTACCGGCGGCTTTGGCCGCGGGGCCTGTCCCCTTTGTCTTTCAGGAGACCTCTTGCGGCGAGGAAAGAATGTACAGCCGGGCCTGTCAGGCGATAAGATTGCGAGTTCACCCGGAGCCTCAACGCGCACACGATGTAATACGGCCGTTGCTCCGAATCCAACACGCATTCACGAAGGTCTGGAATGAAGAATTCTCTTGTCCGCCTGTTTGCACATTTTTCTGCACTTATTCCTGCCCAAATCACCCTGGTTATCGCAAGTATTGTTCTTATATCTACCCATGCTGCCTGGGGCCAGCCTGCGTCAACGCATAAGCCCCTTGTGTTGACCGGCGCTGACCGGCGGCCCGCTACATCATTGAACGGCGACTGGGCCGCCATCGTCGATCCTTATTTCTCGGGGCTTTACAGCTTTCATCACGAGGAGAAAGCCAACGGCTGGTTCCTCAACCAGAAGGCAAAGCCCGGCGATACCGGACCCATCGAGTACGACTTTGCCAAAGCGCCCACGTTGAAGGTGCCGGCAGACTGGAACACGCAGCGCGAGTCGCTCTTCTTTTATGAGGGGCCAATCTGGTATGAGCGCGACTTCACTTACCAACCCAAAGAACATACGCGCATCTTTCTGCATGTGGGCGCGGCCAACTATCGCTCCTGGTTCTGGGTTAATGGAAAGAAGGTCTGCGAGCATGAGGGTGGATACACCAGCTTCAACTGCGACGTGACGGCGGCGGTCCATGCGGGCAATAACTTCGTGGTGGCCGCGGTGAATAACGCGCGCCTCGCGGACGGCGTCCCTACGCTTGAAACCGATTGGTGGAATTATGGCGGACTTACCCGTACGGTCTCGCTCATTGAGGTTCCCGAGGCGTTTATCGATCAGTATGAGGTGCATCTCAGCAAGGCTCCGGAGACGACAATCACCCCCCACGGCAACGACCTCGGCATCATCGGCTCCTTGCATCTTGAGCACATCGATGGCTGGGTCCACGTTGAAGGCGGGCACGTTGGTGACGAGGTTGAAGTCCAGATTCCCGAACTTAACTCCAAAGGCTCCGGCGTTCTCACGGCGGAAGGACGCGCGCAGATTCATCTGGTTGCGTCGAATTTGCAGCGCTGGTCGCCCGAGACGCCAAAGCTCTACAAGGTTCAACTGCGCGCGGGCCAGGATTCGATTGAGGATCTGATCGGCTTTCGCGCCGTGGAGACGCGTGGCACCGAGATATTGCTGAACGGAAAGCCCATCTTTCTGCGCGGCATCTCAATCCATGCCGAGGCGCCGTACCGCACCGGCCGGGCTAACACGGACCAGGACGCGGAGACGCTGCTGGGCTGGGCTAAAGAACTGGGTTGTAACTTCGTCCGCCTGGCGCACTATCCCCACGATGAGACTATGCTGCGCGCGGCCGATCGAATGGGTCTGCTGGTGTGGTCGGAAAATCCGGTTTACTGGGCTATCCAATGGGACAATCCCAAAGTATTGGCCAAAGCCGAGCAACAGTTGGACGAGGAGATCGGAACCTCGCGCAATCACGCAGCCATCATCTTATGGTCCATGGCCAACGAGACGCCCAACAACGAGGCGCGAACGCGATTTATCGAAACTCTTGCAGGCCGCGCGCGGGAGCTTGACCCCACGCGGCTGATTACCGCGGCGCTGCTGGTGCGCGCCGAGGGAGACACCAAGATAGTCGACGATCCACTTGGAAAAGCGTTGGATGTGATCGGCGCCAACGAATACATAGGCTGGTACGAGCAGCGCCCGGAGAGTGCCGATAGTACCGAATGGCGCATCGATTACCGGAAGCCCCTCATCATGAGTGAGCTTGGCGGCGACGCCAAAGCAGGGCTGCACGGCGGCGACAACGATCGTTGGACCGAGGAATATCAGGCCAATATCTACCGCCATCAACTCGGCATGTTGAACCGGATTCCGCAACTTAGGGGAATGAGCCCCTGGATTCTGATGGATTTTCGCTCGCCCAACAGACCGCTCGTGGGCATTCAGGATGAATTCAATCGCAAGGGACTCATCTCCGATCAGGGCCAGAAGAAACAGGCTTTCTTCATCCTGCAAAAAGCCTATAAGGAGAAAACTGTGGGCAAGCCAGAATAAACATGCTCCGTTTTCCACCTCGATATGTTACCAAAATAATCCGAGAAGTTGTGCAAAGTTGAAAACTTGAGTTATGCTTGACTTATGACCATTGACTCCATTCTTTCACAAATCGATTCGGAGATCGCAAAGCTCACGCAGGTTCGCTCTCTGCTGGTTGGAATCGGCAAAGTCGCCGTCAAGGCAACTAAGCCCAAATCCAAAAAGAAGACGGCTCCCGCCAAGGCCAAGAAGAGACGGGTGCTGAGCGCCGACGCGCGCAAGCGGATTGCCGATGCGCAGCGCAAGCGGTGGGCCGCACAGAAAGCCAAGGCCTAGAACAAAGCGCATCGTTTGCGCCGCTATATTAGGGAAGTTCGGCGGGGGGCGACAACCAATCGCGCCACCTGGCGGCGATGGCGTTGTGTCAAAACAACGCTCCGGCGCTCGCATAGCCACTTAGTGCGGAATCGGAGTAAATACAGCCTTACACGATTCTCAAAACGCCCCAACCTCTCTGAAAATGCGAAAAAAACCGCGCTCCCGGATGACGGAAGCGCGGCATGGTTTGTTGGCGCTGACGTTCTGAGGTTATAACTCTTTCACGCCCTCCACAAACGCCTTCAGCTTGCGCGAGCGGGATGGATGGCGCAGCTTGCGCAATGCCTTGGCTTCGATCTGCCTGATCCGCTCTCGCGTCACCTGGAAGCTCTGGCCGACCTCTTCCAGCGTGTGCTCGGAGCCGTCTTCCAGACCGAAGCGCATTTTGATGACGCGTTCCTCTCGTGGAGTAAGAGTGCGCAGAACCTGCGAGGTGTACTCCTTCAGGTTCACGCTGATGACCGCTTCTGAGGGCGAAACCGCCTGCCGGTCCTCGATGAAGTCGCCCAGATGTGAGTCTTCCTCTTCGCCGATCGGCGTCTCCAGCGAGATCGGTTCCTGCGCGATCTTGAGCACCTTGCGGACCTTGGCCACCGGGATGTCCATGCGCCGCGCAATCTCCTCGCTGGAAGGCTCGCGGCCCAGCTCCTGCACAAGCTGGCGGCTGGTGCGGATCAGTTTGTTGATGGTCTCGATCATGTGCACGGGAATGCGAATGGTCCGGGCCTGATCCGCGATGGCCCGCGTAATGGCCTGCCGGATCCACCAGGTGGCGTAGGTCGAGAATTTGTAGCCGCGGCGGTACTCGAACTTATCCACGGCCTTCATCAGGCCGATGTTGCCTTCCTGAATCAGGTCGAGAAACTGCAGGCCGCGGTTGGTGTACTTCTTGGCGATGGAGACCACCAGGCGCAGGTTGGCTTCGATCAGTTCGCGCTTGGCCTGCTCGGCGTCCATGTCGCCCTGGATCATCTCGCGCTGCGTGCGCTTCAACTCCCCGATCAGCACACCTGCGTCGTCCTCGATCTTTTCCAGGTCCGCCCGGCAGTTTTTCTGCTGCCGCCGGTACTCCTTCTTCAGTTCCTCGCTTTTACTGGCTTCGAACTTCTGGTCCAGCGAGCGGATCTGCCGCTCCAGCGTGCGCATGGTGTCAACGGTCTTGTTGACCTTGTCCAGCAGCCGCTTGCGCTCGATGGGGGTGTACTTTAGTTCGCGCACGATCCGCGAGACAAAGACCTTTTCGCGGGCAATCAGCCAGCGGGTGCGCCGCGCGTCGCGGACCTTGGTTTTAGCCGAAGACAAGTGCGCGGCCTGCTTCTCCTCAAGCTGCGCAATCCTTTTCTGGTGCTTCACCAGCGCGTCGACGCGCGCCACCGTAGCCTTGATGCGAGTCAGCACTACCTCTTCGGTAAGCTCTTCCTCGTCGAAGATTACGACCTCTTTGATGTTGCGCACGCCGCGCTTCAGGTCTTCGCCCAGAGCCACGATCTCGCGGATCACGATGGGCGAGCGCGAAATGGCCTTCAGTACGCGCATCTGGCCGCGCTCGATGCGCTTGGCGATCTCGACCTCGCCCTCGCGCGTCAGCAAGGGCACGGTGCCCATCTCGCGCAGGTACATGCGCACCGGGTCGTTGGTCTTTTCCAGGGTGCCGGGAGTCAGGTCGAGCTCGACATCTTCACCCTCTTCCAGCTCGAATTCCTTGTCGCCGGGAAACTTGGGGGTGTCCAGCAGGTCGATGCCCTGGGTGCCGATGGTGGTAATCAGATCGTCCAGATCGTCGGCCGTGCCAATCTCTTCCGGCAGAATGTCGTTCACATCGCCGTAGGTGAGAAAGCCCTTCTCCTTGCCCACTTCAATCAGATTGTCAATTTCATGTTCGAACTTTTCGTCGATTGCCAAAGCGTTCCTACTCTCTCGCACAATGCAGATTCAGCGCCGTTTTGCGCACCGGTGCGGGATCCGGTCCAGGGCGCGCAAAAATAGACTTCCAATAGGAAATCTCCTTGGCGCGTGCGGACAGGAACCCGCGGTCACCCGCAAAAAAAGCGGTATCAGGTAGTTGCTCGGAACAGGATGACAAGCGCTTCAGGTTTCACCTGGGTCGCCCGCGAGCCGAAGCTCATGGTTGGGGCAGAGGGGGCGCGCATCCTCACAGAGATCAATAGATTACCATAGTTTGCCCCTATTTCAACAACGCAAAATCGAGGCAAAGCCAGGGCTCTTTCGGCTTACTACACAGCCGGGCCAGGCGGGTCATGCCTGTCACCCGCTCCTGCTCCTGCAAATTAGACGCTCCAATAGCTGCCCGGACGCAGGAATCCACATTGTCTGTCTGAAGTCTCACCGCCTGATGCATAGATGAACAAATTGTGGTAAGATTTCCTTGTATCCTTACTGGGTTCTTATGCTGGCTAAAATGACTGTCAAGAATCAGCTCACTCTCCCAAAGGCGGTGGTCACACGCTTCACCGGGGTGGAATACTTCGATGTCAGCACGGATGGGGATTCCATTACGTTGCGTCCGTTGCAGCGTAGCCGGGTGGAAGAGGTCTGGGCACACCTGGAGAAACTGGGCATCACCGAGCTGGACGTGAGCGATGCCGTTGCCTGGGCGCGTAAAGCCGAGTGAACCCGCAGCCCATGCGCCGAGTGGTATTCGATACCAATGTTGTTCTGTCCGCGCTTTTGTTTCCCGCTGGACGCCTGGCATGGCTGCGCCCGCACTGGCGAGAGGGCGGCGCAGTGCCATTGATCTCCCCGGTAACGGCGCGGGAACTGACGCGGGCTCTTGCGTATCCCAAGTTCCGGCTCTCAGAGCAGTACCGCATGGAGCTGCTGACGATGTACATTCCCTACTGCGAGAGCTTCAATCCGATGGACAAATGTCCCATTGAGTGCCGAGACTCCAAGGATCAGCCTCTGCTCGACCTGGCCCAAAGCGGCAAGGCCGATCTGCTGGTGACAGGCGACCAGGACTTGCTGGCGCTGGCTGGGCAAACGGCATTTTTAATTGAAACGCCGGAAGCCTATCGACGCAGGATTCAATAGGTCGCTTGCTCGGCATCACCCTGCGAGGGTTATATCTCGCCCCGATGCAGATGCAACTGCCGCAACGCGCGGTCCAGATCGAGTTTTTGCTGCGTCAGCAGGGCCAGTTCGGCGTGATCGCCGCGGCGCTCAGCCCCTGCAATCAGCTCGCGCAGCTCCCGCAGCCGGCGCTCGATCTCCCGCTCCTGAATCTCCTGAATGGCGCTCTGAACTTCGCTCTCCTCAGGCGGCCTGGTCTCCGCCAGCAGAGTCTCTGCCAGCCAGGCCCGCTGCGCCGGGTCTTCGACCGCGTCCATGGGGTCCCTGGCCTGGCGGTTTGCCAACGCCTGGAGCGCCGAAAACGTGCTCAAGTGCTCAAACCAAGCGGGTTGCGTGGCGATGGCCTCGGCCGCCAGCCGCCGCGCACCCTCGTTTTCCGGATCGACGATGGCCAGCGCCCGCAGCAGCACCCGCTCGACCTCGGTCAGCGCCGTCTCCCGCGTCTCGATATGGTCGCGCCGCCGCAGCGCGGCCTGGCGCAGCTCTTCGCGCAGCACCGCCGAGTCGATGCCCAGCTTCTGCGCCGCGTCCCCGGCAAACTGGTCCCGCGCCAGCTTCTCCGGCATCCGCCGGATGTGCGGCAGCAGGTAGTTCATGGCCTTCACCTTTTGCTCCCCGCTGGCGCCGGGGAAAAGCTGCCGGGCGCGCTCAATCAGGTAGTCGGCCTGGCGGCGCGCACCGCGCAACGCTTTGGTGTAGGCCTCCACGCCCCGTTCGCGGATGTAGCGGTCGGGGTCCAGCCCATCGTCCAGAGTCACGATCTTGATCGTGAACCCCTCCTCGGTGAGCAGGGCGATGGACTTTTCAGCGGCGTTGGCCCCGGCGGCGTCTGGATCGAAGTTGACCACGACCTGCGAGGTGTGGCGGCGCAATAGGGCCACCTGCTGCTCGGTAAAAGCGGTTCCGCTGGTGGCAATCACGTTCTGAATCCCGCGCAGGTAGACCGAGATGCAGTCCATCTGCCCCTCCACCAGCACGGCAAACTCATGCTGGCGAATCGATGTGCGCGCCTTGTCCAGGTTGAAGAGGACGAGACTCTTGGAGTAAAGCGGCGTCTCCGGCGAGTTGATGTACTTGGCGCCCGCCTTCTCGCCCGTTTCCAGCGTCCGCGCCGTGAAGGCGATCACCCGCCCGCTCTCGTTGCAAATGGGGAAAGTAACGCGCTTGCGGAAGCGGTCGTAGATAGGCCCCTGGCCGCCATCCCCCTGCTCTTTGGATGCGAATAGTCCGCTGGCCCTCAGCGTTTCGTTGTCGGCCATGCCGCTCAGCCGGTCGCGCAGGGCGTTGAAGCTGTCCGGCGCGTAACCGATGCGGAATGTCTTGATGCCTTCCGGAGTCAGTCCCCGCCCGGCCAGGTACTCGCGGGCGACAGCCCCTTCAGGCCCGCGCAACTGCTCCTCGAACCATGCGGTCGCAATCTCGTGCAGCTCCAGCAGCTTGGCTCGCTGGCGCGATTCGGCAGCCTGCTCGGGCGACGAGAACTCCCGCTTGGGCAGCGGAATGCCGCACTTGCCCGCCACAATCCGCACCGCCTCGGGAAAGTCCACCTTCTCGATCTTGCCCACAAAGCTGAATACGTCGCCCGACTCATGGCATCCGAAGCAGTGGTAGAACTGCCGCACCGCATGGACCGAAAACGACGGCGTCTTCTCTTTATGAAAGGGGCACAGGCCTGTGTAGTTCTGCGCCCCCGCCTTGCGCAGACGGATGTACCCCTCGATCACCTTGACGATGTCGGCCTGCTGCTTGACGGTTTGGGCGAAGTCGGACACGGGGGACTATATAGAGGATAAGGCTACGGCTTGCGATGTGCATGTACATTGGCGGTCAAGGGTTTGAATAGATTGACAAGTATTCGGTGACAGGCTACGTTGTTAGGCATCTCAACAGAGGACACTTTATGTCACCAAATCAAGCCATACAGCCGCCGTTAACCGATGCAACAGTCATCTATATGTGCTTCCTTGTAGGCGGCATCGGCCTGCTTGTGCTTGGAGGCATCGTCTGGTTTGGCATGTACCTTTACAAGGGCCGTTCCTTTCGCGGATTTCCGTTTGACGAGAAAGATTGGTTCCATTTTGTTGATCGCTGGTTTCATGGTCCCGGAAACCCTACAATACGTCCGCTGATAGAAGCCTACACGGAGCAACTACAGAGACGGAATGAGTTTTGGACAAGCTATGGGCAAACGATTGTGGCTGTGCTCATGATCGTTGTACTTACCATTTTGCTGCTCACGCGTACGATTTCGGCCGAGGCAGGGCTTCCGATTCTTTCTGGTATCTCCGGATTCGCTATTGCTAAGAGCGTTTCTGCTTCTCGGACCAGTCCACCTACCGATCCAGGACAGAGAGGATAGACGCCTTGGACGAAGAGGCTTGAGCCCTAGCTTTCGATTTTGAGACCTAAGATCAATTCACAATCTCCCCTGAGCCTTGCGCAGGATTCGCAGCGATCTTGACTCCAAGTTAGACCCGGAGTAGCGTCAAATCAGGCGGGTACACTCTGGAGGGCTGACATGACCGGAATTCAATACGTGACGGACGAGAAAGGCCGCAAGGTCGCGGTCCAGATCGACCTTCGTGAGCACGCCGAACTCTGGGAGGAGTTCGAGGATGTTCTTGTCTCCGAGTCGCGCCGGAACGAAGAGAGCATCCCAATCGAAGAGGTCGAAGCGAAACTTATCCAGAGAGGCAAATTGAGTGCCTGAGTATCAGGTTGCGCTGAAATCCAGCGCAGAGAAGGAACTCTTCCGGCTATCGGAACACATTGCATTCCGCATCCTCCCGAAAATAAAGGCCCTTGCCATAGACCCCAGGCCCCACGGCTGTAAAAAGCTTCGTGGCGGAAGAGACGAATGGCGCATCCGGGTTGGCGATTATCGCGCAATCTACATCATCGATGACGAAACAAGGAGAGTGGAAGTGACGCGCATCGCGCACCGCCGCGAAGTCTACGATTAGGAGAGATCGGCAAGCGTCTGCCTCTTATTTGGATGGACGTTGCTTCCATTAAAATGGATATACATGGCGTTTCCCATCAAAACCTGCGTCGTCTGCGGTGAAGAGTTTGAGCTGAAGCCCGATAAGCCAGGCTTCGCCAACCGCTGCCCCGCGTGCAGCACTCCCGAAGCCATGGAACCCCCAACCAAGCCCCACCTGAGCGCCGCTGAGCGCAAGGCCGAGGCAGAAGCCAACGAGGCGCGGCGGAAAGCGATCCGCGATCTGCTCTACCGCAAGGACAGTTAAAGCCGATCCAGGTCAACCCCTCACCCAATGCGCAGGCCGGCAGATACCTGTTGCAACGAATATCTCCCTCGCGCATCCAATAGCAGTACGACATAGGAGGTCAACCATGTCGCTTCGTCCCGTGAAGCAGATCCTTGAAACCACGCCCACCATCGAAGGTGCCGGCGTCAAGTTGCAGCGCGCCTTCGGCTTCGGCAAAACCGCCGAATTCGATCCATTCCTGTTGCTGGACGACTTTCGCAACGAAAACCCGGCAGACTACATCGCAGGATTCCCCTGGCATCCTCACCGGGGCATCGAGACCATCACCTATGTGCTGGCCGGCGAAGTCAACCACGGCGACAGCCTGGGCAACAAGGGCCGCATGACCGCCGGCGACGTGCAGTGGATGACCGCGGGCAGCGGCATCCTGCACCAGGAGATGCCGAAAGGCGACGCGAACGGCCGCATGCACGGCTTTCAGTTGTGGGCCAACCTGCCCGCCGCGCTCAAAATGACGGCCCCGCGCTATCAGGACATCCCGGCTGCTGCCATTCCCGAGGTGACCGAGGACGACGGCACCCGTGCGCGCATTATCTGCGGCGAGTTCTGGGGCAAGCTGGGGCCGGTCGAGGGCGTCGCCGCCGATCCGCGCTACGTTGACATCTCGGTTCCGCCGGGCAAGCGCAAACGCATCGCGGTGGAAACCGCGCGCAACGCCTTTGCCTATGTCTTTGCCGGTTCGGGGAGCTTCCGCGACGCCTCACAGCCGCAGGCCGTGCTGACGGAATCGGCCGTGGACCCGAAGGCACAGCCGGTCTACGACGCCAGAAACCATTCTCTGGTCCTCTTCGACCGCGGCGACGAGATCGTGGTCCAGGCCGGCCCCGAGGGCATTCGCTTTCTGCTGGTCTCCGGCAAGCCGCTGGAGGAGCCAGTAGCGTGGTACGGGCCGATCGTGATGAACACGCAGGCTGAGTTGCGGCAGGCGATGAGCGAGTTGCAAAACGGCACCTTCATCCGGCACGGGTGAGAGATAACGCTGCATCTTCAGCAGAGATTAAGGATACGCATCTTATAAATGTTTTGTGGGATAGATGTAGGCGGTGGTCAGTTGATCTCTGCCATGAAACAAATTTCCCAAGGTATAGCGTCGGAGTGTATAAGAACCCTGCCATCTCGCCCGCTCCGGTTCACTCTGGCGCGGAGACTGTTCTCTGAAAGCCGGCAGACAAACAGCTATCCAATTGTTCCCCGCTGAAGGAGTTTTTCCGCAATGAGCCTCCGCACAATCGCCGCATTCGTTCTCGTGACTCTTCCTCTTGCCTGCATTGCGCAGACCACGCCTGGCGGCCCTTTGCCGCCAAAGACCTGGGTGGACAAGGACACCGGGCATCGCGTCTGGCGGCTCAGCGACGAGCCCAACTCCGGCGGATTTTACTTCAACGTGAACGCCTATACTCCGGACGGAAAGCAGATGGTTTATACCGCGCCGGACGGAATCCATGTGCTGGACCTGGCGACGCGCGCGGCCAAGCTGCTGGTGGCCAACCCGCCGCGCCCAGCCGGCGCGCGTGAAGCCGGCATGCGCGGGCCGGGCATGGGCGGAGTCCACGCGCTGGTGATTGGGGCGAAGACCAATAGCGTCTTCTTCACCAAGACCGACCCGGCAACCGGCGTCTCCGCGGTCTACAAGGCAAACACCAACACAGGCGCAATCCGCAAGCTGGTAGACCTGCCGGCGAGGCGGAACATCGTCAGCGTGAATGCGGACGAAACGCTGGCGGCAGGAACCTATATTGTGGGCGACGCTGCGGGCAGGGAGGACGGCTCGAACGTGCCGCCGCCAACGCAGCCAAGGGGTTCGGCGGACAATCGCGTTGCCAGCGCTGAGCAGGGACCGCATTTTCAGCCCACCGACAAGGGCGAGATGATGGAGCGGCGGCTGGCGGCGCGGCTGCCCCTGGTTCTCTTCACGATTCGCCTGGAGCCGGGGCCGAAGGGAGAGAAGCCGGGAACCATCACCACGCTGCTGCACTCCACCGACTGGGTGAACCACCTGCTCTTCTCGCCCACCGATCCCACCCTGCTGATGTACTGCCACGAAGGGCCATGGCAAAAGGTGGACCGCATCTGGACGATCCGCACCGACGGCACGCACAACCGTCTCATCCACAAGCGGACCATGCTCAACGAGATCGCCGGCCACGAGTTCTGGGGGCTGGACGGTGAGACGATCTGGTACGACTGGCAGTACCCCAAGGGCGAAGACTTTTTCCTCGCCGGCTACAACCTGAAGACCGGAGAGCGCACTGCGTACCACATGCAGCGGGATGAGTGGTCGATTCACTTCAATCTGACCAAGGATCTCTCCCTGTTCGCTGGCGACGGCGGCGATCCGGGGCAGGTGGCGCGGGCCAGCGATGGCGAGTGGATCGAGCTCTTCCATCCGCAGTTGCTTAAAGGCGGCCCAGGCGCGCTGAACTCGCCAACGATGTGGCAGCCGGGCGTCTTCCACTCCGAGCGCCTGGTCAATATGTCGCACCACTACTATCGCCAGGAGCCCAATGTGCGCTTCTCGCCGGACAAGTCGCTGGTGATATTCACCAGCAATATGTTCGGGTCCAGCTACGTCTTTGGCGCGGAGGTGACGAAGGCCGAAAATCTGGCCGCGGAAGATGTGCAATCCACGCCGGAGCTGGCGCGCAAGTTCAACCCAACCGAGCCTCCCAACAGCAAGGGCCCGGTGCGGCAGCCGCCCGTGCAATGATGAACGAGCTTCTAGCTTTTCATGTATTGTCGACGGACTTTATGTCGGCACGATGGGCTAGAGGCTAGAAGCTGGAAGCTGCTTCTTCACGCCTCCACCGGCAGCTCCGCCGCCAGGATGTTCATGGGAGTAAGCCTGCGCTGGCGCAGGGCGCGCAAGCTCAGCGAGTCGTGCCGCTTGGCCAGCCGCCGTCCGTTGTGGTCCACCACCAGGCGGCAGTGGAACCAGGCCGGAATGTTATAGCCCAGGGCGCGATAGAGCAGAATCTGGCGCGCGGTTGACTTCAGCAGGTCGGCCCCGCGCACAACTTCCGTGATGCCCATGGCCGCGTCGTCGGCCACGCAGGCAAGCTGGTAACTCGCGCTCCCGTCCCGCCGCCACACCACAAAATCCCCAAAGTCCTCGCCGGCCACAAAGCGCTGCGGACCCAGATTTCGGTCTTCAAACTCGACTGCTTCGCCGCCGGGAACCCGAAATCGCCAATTCATGTTGCCCGGCATCTCGATCTCGCTGTCGGTGGGGCCGGGCAATTGCGGAATCCTGCCCAGTACTTCCCGGCAGGTGCCGGGATAGATCGGCTCGTCGTCCAGCAGATCTAGCTTTGCCAGCGCCTGTGGGTCGAGCGTTGCGTCTGAGGTCCGCTCATGCGGCGCGCCAAGCGCGGAATCGAGGTCTTTGCGCGAGCAACGGCAAGGGTAAAGAAAACCGCGCTGCAGCAGCTTGCGCCAGGTGGCAAGATAGACGGCCTGCCGCCGGCTCTGTACATAAGGCGCACAGGGTCCGCCGACATCCGGTCCCTCCAGCCAGCGTATGCCCAGCCAGCGCAGGTCGTCGAGTGCCGCCTCGGCATACTCGGCGCGGCTGCGCTCGGGGTCCAGGTCCTCCATGCGCATCACCAGCGCGCCGCCGGCCTCGCGCGCCCGCTGCCAGGCGGTCCAGAAGGTGCGCGCGTGGCCCACGTGCAGATAGCCGGTGGGCGAGGGCGCAAGCCGGCCGCGATACCTCGAGGTCGGCGTTGGACAAATAGTGGCCATGCTGGCTTCAGTCTAGGCAGCCAGCATTCCGCCGCATATGTAGAGTTTGGTTCCTGTGTTGAGTTTGGTTTCAGGCGACTCCGGAGCCGATCCCGTCAATCGGATTCGTAGTTGGTCAGTTTGAAGGGTATGGGCTGGTAGGCCGGGGTTTTAACCCCGGCACACAAGACTTGCAATATCATTCGGGCTTTATTGAGGACTGCATAAGGAATGACCGCACAAACGCGCCGGAGGCGCGGAGTTGGTTAGCCCCGCGCTTCAGCGGGGTCCCCAAGAAACGGTCTTTGTTTCTTGGGGTGGTAGCGCGGGGAAAAGGGATTCCACAAGTTCGTTACGGAGTCCCGTAGGGACGGCGCAAGGACTTCTTCCAAATTGACCCAATTCAATCGGATTCGTCTCTGCCCTTCTCGCTCCCGTGGCGATGTCCGTAGTGGCCAAGGTTCTCGTTCAGATGGTCGGGATCGACCGAAACCTCGACCACATCCAGCTCATGACCGTCGAGGTCCACCACAAACAGGCCCATCCGCTCGCCCTCGGGATGGATGAAGATCAAGGTCTGCTCGTTCCCCCCTCGGCTGGTTTCGCGGATCATCCGCTCCCAGCCCGGACCGAGTTTTGCCTCGACCATCCGGTTCAATTCCTCGCCGTCCACCGGCCCGGAGAAGGAGTCGAACTCCGCCACGTGCAAGCCGCTCACTCCGTCGTGCGTGGTCTGCCGCGAGATGGCGCTGACCAGGCCCATGAAAGGAATGCGCGTGGCGCGCACATGATACCGGCTCTCGATGGAGCGCACCACGCCGTCAAATCCGCCCTCGCCGCCGCCGGCCAGCGCTACCACTGGGACCAGCAGGGCTACCGCTCCAACGGAAATCAACCACAGCCGTTTCATTCGTTGCCGCCCTTTTTCCGGGCATTGTCAGGCCCGGTATGATGCGTGCCTTCCATGATGCCCAAAAAGGCGAGGTCCTTGAGCTTGCCCAACTCTTCCATTCCGACCGGCCCTAGTATCAGCACGATGCTAATCTCCTTCGGCTCGACATCAAGGATAAACAACCCGTGCGACTTGCCGTTGACTAGCTTGACCATTATGTCGCTGGACTCGCCAGTCTTGCGGTCCCGCTCGCGCACAATCGGTGACCACTCGCTGGTCTCGAAGTACTTGCGCAGTTGCTCGATCTCCTCCATCGAGAACTGCCCCTCCTTTGCGAACTCATAATCGCGGACATAGATGCCGTCCAGCCGCTCCACGAGCTGGCTCGTGGCGGCTTCGTCCTTATCTTTGCCGTTCATGAACAATGCTGCTGCAGCGGCCAGCATATTCTTGCTCAGCGTAATCTCATCGACGTTGGAGGCGCGTGCGGCCAACTGCTTTTCGACGGGTGAAGGCGTGGGTAACTGCGAGGTCTGCGCGAGAGCCGGAACGGCTAGCGCAATCGCTCCTAGCACGAATGTCACGATTCTGTTGCTCATCGGTGATTCTCCTTATTTACGCACGCGCCCGCGGGCCGCGAGTTGCTGGTTCATGTGGTTGAGCGCGTGGCCGGTAATGCGCAGCGCGATCAGCACTTGCTCGCGTGCGGCTTCGCCCTTGCGGCATTCCTCTCGCTGATGCCACACCGCCGCGCTGCCCATAAAAGCAGCCAGCACCAGGCAAGCCGCCAGCCGCTGCCACACGACGGTGTAACTTCGCGGCCGTGGCGTGCGGCGGCGTTCCATCAGCCTGCGCTTCAGGCTGGGCGGCGCCGGCCGCCGCTCAAACGCCTGCCGCAGTTCCTCCTCAAACTCCTCCATCGGTTCAAGCTCCACTCGCCTGCTCCTTCACCCGGATGTACTCCTTCAAATGGCACTGCGCCTTGGCCCGCAGCAGCTTCAGGCCCCGCTGCAAGTGGCTCTTCACCGTGGCCAGCGGCGACTGCAACGTGGCCGCAATCTCTTCTGGCGTCAGATCCTCCTGGTAGCGCAGAACCAGCGCCGCCCGCTGCGGCTCCGGCAAGGTGGCCAGCAGTTGTTCCAGCCTTATGGCCAGCGGAGACGCGCGCTCCTCCACGCGGATGCCGTGATGGTCTTCCATCTCCACCCACAGGTCCAGGCAACGCACCCTGCGCCGTCGCAGCGCATCCGCCGAGCGATTCATGGCCACCCGCCTCAGCCAGAAGCGTGCATGATCCGCGCTTTCGATCTTGCCCAAATACCTGTCCAGTTCCAGAAAAACATCCTGCGCAATCTCTTCCGCCAGGCCGCGGTCGCCGGTCATCCGCAGGGCCAGCGAAAAGACCATCGACTGGTGTTCGTCCACGAGTTGTTCAAAGTCCGGCTGCCAGTCGTGGGCCATAAATCGCTGCTACTCTCTTATCCGCAGAAATCCGCGTGCGGGGATGCAGAGAGTACGTTTTCGGCTAGAAAAAGTTCGCAGGTGTGTGATCTACACAAAGGCTACAGGTGCGAAAAATCTTCCAAATATCCAAGAATAAATCTTGTAAAAATAAAGGACCAATTGACGGCTGACCGAAATCAAAGGTGAAGATCTTGCGACGACCAAACGGACGCACTACGGCTAATTGATGTAAACTATTGACAAATGAGGTTCTTTAAAGCCTCATTTTGGACAGGTTTTTCACAGGTCAGCCGGTATTCGTGATATTTTCCTCTTGACCAGAAGGCTCCTCTGGAGTATCAAGAGCAGAATCTAGGATTTGACATTTGCCAGCGCTTTCGATACCAAAGAGCGAACGACACGGACTCGCAGTACTTCGCGAGATGCCCGATGAAGCGTTTTCCTCCTTCCTGCTTGCAATAGAAGAACGCCCCCACTCCATCCCCGTTGTCCCCGATACATCTTCTGATGCAGCTGAGCAAGCGAAGGAAGCATTGGAAAGCATGTATAGGGTACGTGCGTACAACGAGGTCTCCATCGAGCAGTTCATTGACGATGTATTTGAGTCATTGAGGGGCCATAAAGAGCTTGAAGCAGAGGATGAGCCTGCATTTCGTGATCGGCTAAACCGACTCCTAAGTATAGAAACCCTGCTTCTCGCTGCGAAGGCTACGGTATTACGCCAAGCGCATGAACGGAATTTATGCAGCATCCGCGTTATTACGGACGCTAGGCCGGTTTATGCAAACGGTCCATCAGTGCCGCCCGCAGCAATGGTGATCACTCATACGATGAAAATCGAATATCACCAGGGCGTGAGCGGTGACCTCAGCGAACTGTATATTTCCTTTGAATCAGAGGATATCGCCGAAATTCTCGCTGCGTTCTCCAGAGCAGAAGAAAAAGCGCGGAGTTTGCGCGATCTGTTTTCGGCAGCAAAGGTAAAGTTTATCGACTCACAGGAAAGGGAAGGGGAGGTTTAATGGGAGCCTTGTGTTGTCCACATCCGTCTCCACTTTCCAGGGAGCAGGACTGGTATAACCAGGAACCTTCTTCTGCCGAGACGCGATCGGTGCATGGATACGAACTCAACAAGAAAATTGCTCGCTATCAACGCGTCAAGCAAAGCTATGCAACACACAGCGTTGCGGTACGTCGCAGAAGAATATATGAGGATGCTGTGGCTGTTCTGGCGGCTGCCAAAGAGTCCAGCGAATCACATCCATATGTTCTTGCTAACGAGCGTGCCGCTGATCTTGAGCGTCGCCTCCGGCTACAGTCGAATAAATGGGAACAGGAAACGGCCCATTTGTCTTCGCCTTTGCAGAGAATGACGCATCCGAGTTACCAAGCCATACTCGGGATGGGAACAGAGAGTGCGGAGAGCAAGCGAGCGACCATTCATTTTCTGCTCATGGATCTAAAGAATAATCAGCGTGATTGGTTTCAGGCACTGAGTTTCCTTACCCAACAGAACCCGATCGATGTTAAGGACTACGGGAAAACGAGCAAGATGGTAGCATCATGGGTGAAGTGGGGGGAAAAGCAAGGATTACTGCAAAAGTGATTGTTTTTCGGCCCGGAATTATCTTTCGGAGCGCAGCAGACGCGCGTGATCAGTTGCATCAAGAGATCCCCAATCTGATCACCGCCAATTGGTCAATCAAGAGCCCTCTCGACACTGAATACAGGTGCATAGCTTGGGCGGCCTGCCGAGCGGACCGTGTGTGGTGGCCGTGGGATGACCCAAGCTGCTATTGGCCATCAGGATTTAGCAAGCTGCCAGCGGACTCTCCTGTTCCAGTTGCGCACTTCGCTGAAATGTTTGAAAAGAAGTTTGGCTATGGGTTGTGTGATAACCCGGCATTTGAAGTTGGATACCAGAAGATTGCTATCTATGCGAATGCGTCGGGGGTGACGCACATGGCGCGACAGCACTTTCTTGGCCGAGGATGGTTGAGCAAGTTGGGAACAGAGGAAGACATCGTTCATCAAAGCGCGTCGGATGTTGAGGGCGATATGAATCCTATGGCAAACGAATACGGCCTCGTGGCGCAATATATGAAACGGAGTTGGTGGACCGCATTGAAAACGATGTGCCTATTTCGCTGTTTCTGGGCAGCGCTGAAATTCAAAGTCTATCGCACAGTCTTACCGTGGGATTTGACATAGAGCTGGAATCCCCCCCACTTATAGCTACCATTCCGCAAAGTACATACTCCGGGAATAGGTTTGTCCAAGGAGATGGCGGCGAAAAAGGTAGGTCTCTAGAACAGTTCCGGAATGGTATGAAACGCGATGCGCGTGGGCGCGGCCTTGAACGCCGTCAGCATCGTCGCCGGGGCCAACGTGCTCAGGCCGTACTTGTGGTTCAGCGCGTCCATGGCCGCCAGCAGCCGCGCCCGGCTTCGCTCGCGCTCCAGCGCGTCGAAGAGGTTAAGCGAGTGCAGGCGTCCGGGCACCAGCCCGTTCAGATGCACTCCGATGAAATACGGATGATCGAACTCCGGCCCCGCCGGCCGGTGGGCCCACAAGTGGCACAACGCGGCAATCAGCGTCTGGTTGTCCTGGCACTCGCACAGGCGCAGTTCGCCCTTCCATCCCCGCGTGGGCGAGCCGAAGCGGCGTGTCGGGGTCCCCAGCGACAGGTCTTCGTCGCTGGGGTGACTGACCGGCGTCTTCTCGTTCCGCGGGACTGCAAAGCCGACCGCCAGCCCGATGCCGCTGGCCCACAAGTCGCCCGCCCGCATCCGCATAGCGACCTTGTGGAGCAGCTTGTGCGCCACAGCCCAGGCCTTCTCCGGCGTGCGCATCTCGGGCGCCAGCACATGCTGGTGGCTCATCGACTTCAGATGCTCCGGCTCCTCCATGTCGAAGTCTTCGCCCCGGAGCCAGTACCACATCCGCTCGCCCCACACCGAGCCCCATCGCTCGCCGGCCCGCTCGCACTCCAGCGCCAGCAGCTCGTCCACGGTGTGAATCCCCCGCGCGTTCAGTTGCTTCTCCATGCGGGAGCCGATGCCGGGCAGGTCGCGCAAGGTGAGCTGCCGCAGGGCGTAGGGCAAAATGTCCAGCGGCAACGCCACCAGGCCGTCGGGCTTTTCCATGTCGCTGGCCACCTTGGCCAGGTAGCGATTCGTCGCCAGGCCCACCGAGCTGCGCATCATGGGGCCGACCCGCTCCAGGATGCGCCGCTTCACCCGCCGGCCCAGCTCCAGGGCGGCCAGCAGCGGCCGTTCCCGGCCCATCAGCCGGCAGGCCATCTCGTCCACTGACAGCACCGCCGTCACCGGCAGGCAGCTCTCCACGGCCCCCACGATGCGGTGGTGGTACTCGACGTAGAGCTCGTGGCGCGCCTCCACCAGCACCAGGCCGGGGCACATGCGCTTGGCTTCGGCCACCTCGGTCCCGGTTTTGACGCCAAAGGCTTTGGCCTCATAACTGGCTGCAAGGCAACAGGTTGTATCGGCCATCATGGGCACAATGCCTACCGGACGCCCACGCAACTCAGGGCGCGCGTCCTGCTCCACCGAGGCAAAATAGGAGTTCATATCGACGAAGAGCCAGTTCAGCAGTGGGCCGCTCTGGGGTTGGCAGACAGGCACACTCTCCGGCACAACCGGGGCGTTTGCCGGCGACTCTTCAGAGACGAAGGCCTGCGCGAGATTGGAACAGGGAACCATCCTGAACTATATTCGCTCTTTATTCGCCCATTAGCAAGACAAAAGTACCCAAAAAACTCTAAAAAATCCGCCGACGATAAACCAAAAAACACCGGATTCCGTTAATTTAGTTGTTGAGAACCTTTGCCGGAGTTGTTGCTTCCGGCCGGGTTCCGGCGCTCTGAAGCTCGATTTGCCGGCTGTGAGCTTTGCGGCATAGCAAAATTTTGGAATTGGCTGTATGGTGTTCTTCAGTATGAACGGACTGGTTCATTGGTTTGTGACCAACGGAAACGTCCTTGCCGTTGTGGTCGCGGCGGGCGTGGCTGTGCTCATCATCTGCTGCCTGGAGTGCACGGAGTGCCCCCGCCGCGAGAAAGACGACCTCTTCCGCCGCCGCGAACTGTAGCAGGTCGCGAGGAAATCCGCTCGCACTCATTGCACCGCGGGCTTCAAATACTCCTCAAAGTGCGCCAGGATGCGGTTGAACAAATGTGTCCGGACATCCGGACCGGCGATGGAGTGCGTCTTGCGCGGATAGATCTGCAGGTCGTAGGGAATGCCGGCCTCGATCAGCTTCTGCACAAACTGGACGGAGTTCTCCATGTGCACGTTGTCGTCACCCGTCCCATGCACCAGCAGCAGACGCCCTTTCAAATTAGCCGCCGAGTTCACCACCGAGAACTCCTTGTATCCGGTGGCAAACTCCGTCGGCTCGCTCATGTATCGCTCCGTATAGATTGAATCGTAGTTGCGCCAATCCGTAACCGGCGCCACCGCAACCCCGGCGCGGAAGCGGTCCGAGTGCGTCATGGCGTAGAGCGTGAAGGTGCCTCCCCAGCTCCAGCCCCACCAGCCCAGGCGCTTCCTGTCCAGTTGCGGATACTTGTCCAGAGCCGCATCCAACACTGTAAGTTGATCCTCTAACTGGATGGGACCGAAGTTGTGATAAGCAGCCTGGGCAAAGGCGCGCCCGCGGCCGCCGCCGCCGCGATTGTCGGCGCACAGCACCGCAAATCCGTGCTGCGCAAGCAACTCGTCGAAGAGCAGGCCGTCGCCCCAACTATTGGTCACCGTCTCCGGGCCGGGCCCTCCGTAGGGATTCAAAATCAGCGGCACACTTGCTGGAGTGGCGACTCCCTCAGGCAGCAGCAGCGTGGCGTAGAGCGTGGTGCCGTCGTGGGCCTTTACCTCGAGCTGTTCCGGAGCCCGCAGGTGGTAGGGTTCCAGCGCCCTGGTCGACCAGATCACGTTGCACTTGCCCGGCTCCGCGCACAGCCGCAGCGTCGGCGCTTCCATGCGCGACGATTGCCGGTCGACAAACGCGCCGCCTGTGGGAGCGAAGTTGCCGGTATGGAATCCGGCGCCGGCGCTCAACTGCTTGCGCTCGCCGTCAAAGCTCACCTGCCAGATCTGCTGCTCCAGCAGGTTGCCTTCATTCGATTGGTAGAAAACCAGCTTGGCCGCGGGATCGACGCGCAAAACCGCGCCTACTTCAAAATCCCCCTTGGTCAGTTGCCGCTCCAGCTTTGCCGTAGCCGCGCCGGGATCAGCCTGGTCGTAGCTGTACAGATAGAGATGATTGTGCCCATCGGTCCATTGGGTCAGCACAATGGCGCCATCGCCCACTGAGACGTCGTAGCTTTCGTCGAAGAATTTCTCATCGGTTAGTTGCAACACCGGGTGCGCCCGGCCGGTATTGGTGTCGGCAAAGCAGAGATCGCGATGCTTGTGATCGCGCGTCACCGTCTCGATCCACAACGTCTTGGTGTCTACCCAGCCAAAGCGGGGAATATAGTCCTGCCCGGCGCGAATCGGCAGCTTAACCCACGCCGTCTTGCCGCTCCTGGCGCTCACCACGCCCACGCGGACATCGGGATTGGGATCGCTGGGCTGCGGATAGCGCTGCAAATCCACCTTCGCATGAGTCGGAATCCAGTCGGCGATCGGATACTCCGGCACCGCGGACTCGTTCATCTGCAGATAGGCCAGATTCTTTGAGTCCGGCGACCAGAAATAGTTGCTGCGAACATCCAACTCCTCTTCGTAGACCCAGTCCACCTCGCCGTTGAGCGTGGTTGGATTGGGCGCGGGCGCCACAGCCGTTGCTGGCGTTCCGGGCTCCTTTAGCCGCACCACGGAAAGGCCGTGGTCACGCAAAAAGGAGACGAATTCGCCGTTGGGAGAGAACTTGGGATCGTCGCCGGAGGCCGCTCCGGTAAAACCGATCTGTACCCCTGTCTTGTTGTGCAGATCGTAAAGCCAGAGCCGGCCATCGGAGTCGAAGAGCAGATGCGCCGAGTCCGGAGCCCACAGGTAGCTGGCCATCTTGTAGCGGTCGCGATGATCGCGGTCCGTCTCCGAGCCGCTCTCGCCGGAAAAAGAGGCCATCTTGGCGCGATTGACCAGCATATACGCATCGTCCGAGCCCGGCTCCATCTCCGACAGATTGCCGGACTCCATAAAAGTGAGATGCTTGCCGTCCGGCGACCAGGCTAGCCCGCTGAGCGGCGTTCCGATCAGCGAGCCGTGCGCGAAGATCGCCTCGACTGTCAGAGGCTTTTGAGGAGCCTGCGCTGTGAGAGAGGTCGTTGCGAGGGTAAGAGCAACAACGGCCGAGAAGATGAAAGTGGCTGCACGGGTCAAAAGATTTTCCTCCGGGAGCGGAGCTCAGCAAGGCCATCTCAGGCTGCCATTGAAGCTGCGGGGCTTCCAGCCAAAAGTGTAACGTACCGGCTTTGCCTCTTTGCGCCGAGGGGGCCAAGGGTGTATCTTCCCGGTCATGCACTGGGTAACTCCGCAAGAACGCCGCCATCTGGGTCAGGCGCGGCGCAAGCAAGTAGGCCGCCAGGAACACAGCGATTTCAACCCCAGGGCGCGCCAGACGTCCACCCTCGCGCTCATTGAAAGATCGATGCGCGGCCGCGTCCCCGCGCTCATTCAGCTCAAGTATCAGTTGATGGCCGCGTCGCCCTTCGGCTACTTCCGCGGCGCGGTGCCGGTGATGGCCGCCGACCTGGCCCTCCTGCCCTCCACCGGCATCCTCTCCCAGCTTTGCGGCGACGCGCATGTGCGCAACCTGGGCGCCTATGCCGCGCCCGACGGACGGCTGGTCTTCGACATCAACGACTTCGACGAGACCATCCGCGGCCCCTTCGAGTGGGATTTGAAGCGCATGGCCGCCTCGCTGGTGCTGGCCGGACGTGGTTCCGGTCACAAGGAAGCCTCCGCCCGGCAGGCTGCGGAACGGTGCATCGAGCGCTACGCCGCGCAGATGCAAGTCTTTGCCAGGATGCCTCACATCGAGGTGGGCCGCACTCAGGTGCATCGGCTGGGCCAGGTCGAGCCGGTGCTGGACGCGTTGATGAAGGCCGAGCGGGCGACGCCGCTGCACACCCTTGCCCTGCTCACCACGCCCGCCACCGGCAAACCTGTCGCGCCGCACCGCTTCAAGGAAGCCAAACCTATTCTCACCCGCGTCACCGGCCGACAGGCCGCCGCCGTGCTGGCTTCGCTCACGGCCTATCGCGAGATGCTGGAGCCCCAGCGGCAGCATCTTTTGTCCTTCTACCGCCCAGTGGACGTGGCCTTCAAGGTGGTGGGCACGGGCTCCGTCGGCCTGCGCGACTATTGCGTCTACTTTGAGGGCAACGGGCCAGGCGATCCGCTGTTTTTGCAGATCAAAGAGGAGCCGGCCTCGGCCTACGCGCCTTATCTGCCCGACGCCCACCCGGCCCATCACCACGGCCAGCGCGTAGCCGAGGGCCAGCGCGCCATGCAGTTGCAGTCCGACCCCTTCCTGGGCTGGACGCATATTGCCGGACGCCAGTTCCTGGTCCGCCAGCTCAACGATCACAAGGGATCCATCGAACTCGAGGACCTGTCCGGCGCCGGATTGCAGGCCTACGCCGAGGTCTGCGGCGAGTTGCTCGCCCGCGGCCACGCCCGCTCCGGCGATCCGCAGGTTATTGCCGGCTACATCGGCTCCGGCGACGGCTTTGCCGAGGCCCTCGCCAAATTCGGCTCCCTCTATGCCGACCAGACCGAAAAGGATTGGAAAGAACTCTGCCGCTCCCGCAAGGCCGGGAAGAAGACGTAGAGACTCTATTTGAACTCGCGTTGAACAAGATAGAGTGCTACCTTCGGCGGCGGTCGAAAATTCCGTCTGCCCAAAGAATGATAAGAAATGCAATAACAAGCACACCCGAGAGCGTACCCTCGAGATGCTTGGCGTATACAGCGGCGGGAAGCATATGCCATTTCAAACCTTCGTACAAACTGAAGAAACCCGCAAACAGGACAGTGCCGAATATTTCCTCGCCCAGGCTTGGATCTGGCTCAGTGCTCTCAGTTGTGAGTGAGTCATATGAGTGTACGGCAATCGCTTCGCCGATCACGACGATGAGAAATATACAAATGATAAGGGCGTGCGAAACAATGGACTCCTTCGGATCTTCGCCGGGAAAATTGTGTCCCCAAGTGAGCGCCGCGTACATGATAAAGGAACCCAGATACAGGAAAAACCTGAAGACAGCTCTGGTTTTGCTATGAACTGGCCTTGAGTGAATACGGAATCCAGGTGCGCACGGGCTTATTGATGTCATTGCGCCGGGCACATGAAGCGAGCTGCCGCAGGTTGCGCAGAGCCATGCAGCCGGGTCAACCTCACAACCGCATTCCGCACAGAACACCGGTGGCGGGGAGGAAGGCTGTATCGGAGCCAGCGATATGGGCATGACGCGGCAAGGATAGCACGGCTGCGAACGGTCGATGCTGCCCTTTTGAGGCTTACGGCGGATGCCACAGGCGGGTGGCCCAGGTCTCACTTTTGAGACCTGGGAACGATCCCAGCCCCGCATCTCAGATTCGCACTCCTCTTCGCCAGTTCGCTGACCCGCTATTCCCTACGCCCTACTCCCTAACCCCTAACCCCTACCCCAGCAGCTTGATCCACCTCTGCCGGTCTGCCATCTCCTCCAGCGTCTTCCCATCGCACGGAATCACCGGGTAAACCACCTTGCAGCCCATAGCGTTCGCTACGCGAGTCATCGCCCGCATCGAGATTGTCCCCCGCGCCTCGCTCTGCTCCAGGCGGAAGATCACCGAGCGGTTCACCTTCAACGCCTTTGCTACCTCCGCCACCGGAACTCCCAGCACCTGCCGCACCCTCCGCAACAACTCCTGTGTCGGGCTCTTCTCTTTTCCCGCCATCCGGTAAAGCCGCAGTTCCTTGTCCAAACTCTTCCGCGCATAATCCCTCTGTTTATCCCGCACGTCCATCCTCCTCATAGCCCGCATCCGCTGCAACCAAGCAACAACCGCAATTGCTCTTACACACTCAAAATGTACATAAAAACCGCATAATTCTACGCAAATCGCATCGTTTCCGGGATTGTTTTGCTGGTTTGGCACGCCTCCATCCGGACCTTCAAGGTGTTTCCGCCGGCCTGCAAAGCGGCTTTCCTGCGAATCCGCATCCGCCTCTGCCGTTTGTGCGCTTGCAGGCCGACAGATTGATCGACTTGCAGATGTACGGACTCTCCTCCGGCGATTCTTTTGGCGGGTTGCCCAGGTCTCGCTTTTGAGACCTGGGAATCATCCGTCCGTTCGCGCGTGAAGATCAATCTTGGCCTTATCCCACCGGCACAAGCCCAAGGTCTTTCGCGCTGTTCGTGGGCGCATTCTGCATTCGAATCACAGACGGCAGCGAGTCGATTCGAAATACCTTTTGTTTGGCCGCGAGCCGCACCAGCAGGTTGTTCTGGTCGAACGTGATGGTGAAGTTCTGCATCGGGCAGGAACCGAAGTTAGCCAAAGGAAATGCCGGATTGATCTCCACCAGCGGTTTTGCATAGGTAAATTCGCCCAGATGCACATCCGATCCAAGTCTTGCGGCCCTGACCTGGAAACGAGTGGAAAGCGACTGTCCATAGCCGAAAACTACCGGACCCGAGGCGATCTTCAAGTAGGGGACAAGCCGCTCGGGCAGGCTGAGCCCGGAACCGCCTGAGTCCAGTTGTGCATCGGCTCTCAAGTTGCCGATGCTCAGGGTAACAATGGGGACCCCATCCGGCATGAGAAAGGGCAGCACCGTTCCTTTCTCATCCTTGCTCAGCTCTCCTGAAGCGAGCATCAACCGCCGGTTGGGATAGTCGAGCGTGAGCAGATAATTGTGAAACAGGGTAAATCCAAGCAATCCCATGGAAGTGCCGTCCTCATTGGAAAGCACATGCCGGACCGCCCTGATCCCGGTGAATTCAACGCCCGCAACCTGAAGAGAATCGATCTCGAACACAGGCGTCCGTTGCCCGCCGAACCCAGAGGGGTCGGTTAGCCGGACCTGGCCCACCCGAGGAAGGCCCAACTGATCGGCCAGCTCCGGAGTTACCATCGCTTGTCCTCCGGTTCCTGTGTCGACAATAAAGCGGAAAGGTCCCTTTCCGTTCACCATCACCATCACATAGGGCTTGCCGTGGACGACCTCCATCGGTGTGATGTGCAGCGCGTCCTGAGCAGTCAGAGACACTGCGGCGAGAGCCAGCAACGATACCCAACTGCCGCCGAACGCAGCAAGGAATGGCATAAAGCCTCCTTTCGCACGCTTTTCAAATCAACCCGGCCCAAGATTCTTTCCCGCTCGCCGGAGAACGATCGATCGGACGATTCCGGTTCTGGCCCAAGGTTGCGACAGCTACCGGGAACTGTCTGGCGTGCTCAGCCCTGGACCTCTTGCCGTAGAGAGTACGCAGAAGCCGGGGAGATTTCATCGTTAAGTTAACGGTTTGATATGGTTTGGCTGGCTGTAACCCCCGCGTGGCTCCGCTCTACAATTGAATAGATATGCCCACCACCGTCCGTTCGCACGCGAAGATCAATCTCGGCCTCTACATCGGCGCGCCGCGCCCGGTGCCGTGTCTGGACGGCTTCCATCAGCTGGCTACGGTCTATCAGACCCTGGAGTCATACGACCTGGTAACCGTTACAGCCCGTCCGGCTGGAACCACAGCGCTTCAAGTTACCTCCAACGACGAACGTGTGCCCACGGACAACCGCAACACCGCCTGGAAGATGGTGGCCCTGGCGCTGGAATCGCTCGGCCTCAATGCTGAAGTCGAAATCCACATCGAAAAGCGTCTGCCGGTGCAGGGCGGGCTGGGCGCGGGCTCGGCCAACGCCGTGGCGGCTCTGGTGGGCCTTGAGGCGGAGCTGGGAATCTTGCCGTCAAGCTGGCAGGATCGACGGTTGCAAATTGCCGCCGAGGTAGGCTCCGACGTGCCGCTCTTCCTGATTGGCGGCACGGTTCTCGGCCTTGATCGAGGCCAGCAGGTCTCTCCTCTGCCCGACATCGAACCTATATGGTGCGTCGTCGCCACGCCTGAGATCAGTGTCTCCACCCCGCAGGCCTTCCGCGACTGGGATGCCCTGTGCGCCGCCGAGGGTTTGACCCCAGAGGCCAGTACGGTTAAACTGAATGAGTTGAGCCGCGCCTATGCCAGCGCCTTTGCGGAAGCAATTCCGGAAGGTGGGCAGGGAGTTGGCTCCTCCGGTGTTCTCCTCAATAAAGAGAACCTGGCCGGACCCCGAGAGTCCGTGCTTGTCCGCACCGGGATCAGTAGCTGGATCCAAAACGACTTTGAACGCGTCGTCTTCCCCCAGCATCCCTCCCTTGCAGAGATCAAGCGCATTCTTTCGGGGCTAGGCACACCGGAGGCGGCCCTCCATGCCTCGCTGTCAGGCTCCGGTTCGGCGCTCTTCGGGTTGTACCGGACCCGTAGAGATGCGGAAGCGGCGCGCGAACGGTTGCGGCCGGCCGGAGTGCGAAGCACCTTGACCCGCACCCTGCCGCGCACGGCTTACTGGCGTGAAATGCTTTCGCAATAAGTAAGTTGACAGTCAACCGTTGTGCGCGAGAGACTCGCCAACGGCTGCCGACAGCGGTTTTCCAACGGGGAACCCGCTCAATTTGGGCGATCGTCTAATGGTAGGACAGTGCCCTTTGGAGGCACTTGTCCAGGTTCGAATCCTGGTCGCCCAGCCAAGTTTTGAACGCAGACCCGGAAAGCAGCCAAAGCCAACCAGCTTGGAGGTGCGCGGAGATGGAAGCGGAAACATTGACGGCAACGGTGGACAACAAACAGCAGGGGAGCGGCTCGAACCCACAGCGGGAGAACGCGCCGAAGAACAACGCGCAGGCCCTGGCTATGGAAGCTGCGGCAATGGCGAAGGAGGCCAAATCGGCCCCCGAGCGCAAGCGCACTCGCAACCTGAGCGAAGACAAGCGGTTCAAGCTCTTCAGCGGCACGGCCAACCGGCCCCTGACCGAGGAGATCGGCCGCCACATCGGCGTTCCCGTGGGTGAGTCGAAGATTCAGCGTTTTGCCGACGGCGAGGTCTACTTCCAACTGCTGGAGAACGTCCGCGGAGTGGATGTTTTTGTGGTCCAGCCCACCTGCTACCCGGTCGATCAGAATCTGGTCGAGCTTCTGGTGATAATCGATGCGCTCAAGCGCGCCTCGGCGGCCCGGATCACGGTGGTGGTGCCCTACTACGGCTACGCCCGCCAGGATCGCAAAGACCGTCCCCGCGTGGCCATCAGCGCCAAGCTGGTTGCCGACCTGCTGACCACCGCCGGCGCCAATCGCGCCCTCTTCGTCGACTTGCACGCCGCGCAGATTCAGGGCTTCTTCAACATTCCCGTCGATCACCTCTACGCCAGCCCTGTGCTGGTCAGCTACTTCCGTGAGCTTGCGCTGCCCAACCTGACGGTGGTCTCGCCGGATGCGGGAGGCGTGGAGCGCGCCCGCTTCTTTGCGCAAAAGGTCGAAGCGCCGCTGGCCATCGTGGATAAGCGCCGCACGGACATGAACGTTACTGAGGTGATGCACGTGATCGGCGATGTGGCCGGAAAGAGCTGCCTTATTATCGACGACATCGTCGACACCGCCGGCACGCTGGTAAAAACCGTGGACGCTCTTTACGCCGCCGGCGCGGCTACCGTGTATGCCGCGGCCAGCCACGCCGTGCTCTCTGGCCCGGCCATCGATCGCATCGCCAACTCGCGCCTGGAACAACTGGTGGTTACCAACACCGTTCCCTTGCGCGAGGCGGCCCAGAAAGTGAGCAAGATCAAAGTGCTTTCCATCGCCGGCCTGCTGGGCGCGGCCATCGAAAGCATCCACATGGAGACCAGCGTGAGCACGCTGTTTTCTTAGAAGCAGCTACTAGCTTCTAGCTGTTAGCTGGTTCATACAGAGATTGGCTTTTGTGATTGAGTATAGGGAAAAGAAGAACGCGACGGATTGACGATTCTGTTGATTCAGCGCGCAACAGCAACAAGCAGCTAAAAGCTAGAAGCTGCTTCTCAACAAAGGGAGCGGGGCGATTCAGTTCGCGGCGACAGCGGGCTAGCTAGAAGCTAGCGGCTAGAAGCTAAAAGCTGGATTACCGTGCCCGAAACCAGGAAACGAGAGACCGAATGTCAGAAGTAGTGGTAGCCAAGCCCCGTGAGGGCAAGTTCAATAAAAATGCCGCGCGCCGGGTGCGCGTCGCGGGCAAGATTCCCGCCGTGCTCTATGGCTCCGGGCACCAGCCCGTGGCCGTCGAGGTGGAACCCAAGCAAATTTCGCGGATTCTCTTCTCTGAGACCGGCCATAACACCATCTTCGACGTCGAGGTCGCCGGCCAGCCCGCGGCCAAGGCCATGATCGTCGACTCACAGCGCGACCCGATCATGGACAACTTGATCCACATCGACATGAAGCGAATTGCCCTGGACAAGGCCCTCCGCGTCAAAGTACGCGTCAAGCTGCTGGGCATCCCGGTGGGAGTCAGAACCGAGGGCGGCATCCTCGACCAGGTTTTGCGCGAGGTCGAGATCGAGTGCCTGCCCGCCGACATCCCGCCCAGCATCGCGGTGGATGTGAGCAACCTGGAAATGTTTCACTCGTTGCGGGTCAGCGACCTGCCTCATTCCGACGCCATCAAGTTCCTCAATGCCGAGGATGCAACCGTGGCCCACGTAGTCTCGATCCGCGAAGAAGCGCCTACCGCGGCCGAGGCGGAGCTTGCCGCAGCCGCCGCAGCCGCTGCAGAAGCCGCTGCCGCTACTCCTACCGAGCCGGAAGTGGCCAAGAAGGGTGGCAAGCCGGAAGAAGCAGACAAGAAGGCTGACGCGGGCGGCAAGAAGTCCGAGGCGAAGAAGTAAACCTTGGCCGAAGCAAGTGAATCCGGCAGCCGTCTCAGCAAGTTGCTTAGCCCTTTCCTGGTGGTGGGGCTTGGCAACCCCGGCCCGGAGTATCTATGGACCCCGCACAACGCGGGCTTCATGGCCATCGACCGCATCGCCCAGCAGGAAGGGGTTGTGGTCCAGAACCGGCGCTGCCGGGCCGTTACCGCAACCTGCCGCATGGCGGGGCGCGAAGTGGTCCTGGCCAAGCCGGAGACCTTTATGAACCTGAGCGGGCTGGCAGTAGCCGCTCTGGTCGACGAGTTTGAGGCGGACCCAGCCAAAGACCTGCTCGTTATCCACGACGAGCTGGACCTGACGCTGGGAACCTTCAAGATCAGGGAGCGCGGTTCGCCGGCGGGGCACAACGGAGCCCGCAGCGTAACCGGCGCCCTGGGGAATCAGGAGTGGTTGCGCCTTCGCATCGGCGTTGGACCGGACCTGCCACCGGAGGCCATTGCGGCCGGCGGCGGCAAGCGTCCGGGCAGGGATTACCTGCTCTCGCCGATGCATAAGGCGGATTTAGCGGTTCTGGACGAGGTGCTGGACCGGGTGGCAACCGCCGCGCGGCGCATTGTCGAAGCAGGGCCGGCAGCCGCGATGAACGAGTTCAACCGCCGTGACTTAAACGGCTCGGCGGAGGAGTAGCAAGGCACGAAGTTTAAGCAAAGTTGGTTATTGGAGCTGGACCCTGAGCGTCCAGCGGAAAAGGAAACCGGATGCCCCGTTTGTATGAGGTTATGTTCATTGTTCGGCCCGACGCGGCCGAAGAGGATGTCGATAAGCTGATCGCCGGCTTTTCCGCCACTGTGACCAGTGGCGGCGGGGCGGTCAAGTCCGTCGAGAAGATGGGCCGTCGCAAGCTCGCCTACACGGTGCGCAAGTTCAACGACGGAAACTACGTTCTGTTGACCATGGAGGCCAACGGCGCGGGAGTGCTCGAGCTGGAGCGCCGCCTGCGGGTCACCGAGCCGGTCATCAAGTTCATCACTGTGCGCATCGACGAGGAAGAAAAGCGCCTGGTCAAGGTAAAGGCCCTGCGCGGCGTTCGCCGCACCGCGACCCCGGTAGTTGCTGCTCCTCAGGCCCCAGCGCCCGTAGCAGCTTCCGAAGTTGCCGAACCCGTTCAGGCCAGCGCTTAGGAAACTTGTCCCGAATTGCCGTTGCCGGTTCTTTGTTAAGGGCCCGGTCACGGTCCGATCCACTCTTCCAATGTGCGCACGTCGTCCATCGGAACCCAAGAGAGTAAAGAGGAAACACGATGTCTGAAGAGATTCCTGAAAAAACGCCCGAGACGGGCGCACCAGCAGCACCCCAGTCGGAGTTCGTTCCGAGCACCGGAACCGGCTCCGGACACGCCCCCGGTCCCCGCTCCGGCGGCCGGCCCGGCGGCGGCCCTGGAGGCAGGCCCTCCGGCGGACCCGGCGGCCGAGGCAAATTCTTCCGCCGCAAAAAGGTCTGCAAGTTCTGCACCGAGAAGATCGATGCGATCCCTTACCGCGATGTCCGGCTGCTGCAAGGCTTTGTGGCCGAGCGCGGCAAGATCGTGCCCCGGCGGCTCACCGGCGTTTGCACCACGCACCAGCGCCGCCTGACCCGCGCCATCAAGCAGGCTCGGAACATCGCCCTGCTGCCGTTTGCCACGCGGCACTAGAACGATTTTGAGCCAGTCACTGGCATTGAAGGGTACGGGCTTCAGCCCGTACATCAGGCGAGCAGGATCAATGGGGCTTTAGCCCCTGAGGGAACGCCATCGATTCAATCTGCGTCAGCGCAAGGAATACTGCGCGGCGCTGTAAAATCGCCGGCGGTCTAGTCCAAAAGGAAAATGCGCCCCCGGCGCCGCACACTGGAGAGTTAGCCATGGAAGTCATTTTGAAGGAAGACGTAGCCAATCTGGGCCACCGCGGAGACGTGGTAAAGGTCCCGGATGGTTACAGCCGCAACTTTCTGCTGCCCCGCAAGCTGGCCATGCAGGCCACCGCGGCCAACAAAGCCGTCATCGAGCAGATGAAGAACGCCGCAGCCCGCCGCTCTGCTACTGAAAAAGCGCAGGCCGAGGAGTTGGTCGTCAAGCTCGCGCCCGTCGCGCTCAGCTTTACCCGCAAATCGGGCGAGGCCGGCCACCTCTTCGGCTCCGTCACCTCGGCCGACATCGCCGCCGAGTTGGCAACCAAGGGCTTTGAGATTGATCGCCGCAAGATTCAGTTGGACGAATCGCTCAAGAGCATGGGCGAGTTCAGCGTAGCCATCAAGCTCTACCGCGAAGTCACCGCGCACATCAAGGTGCAGGTCTTGGCCGAAGCCGGAGAAGAAACCGTGGCCGAAGCTGCCGCCGAAGCTCAGGCCGCCACCGAAGCTCAGCTCTCCGAGCCTGTCGCGGAAGCCTCCGCAGCCGAGTAGCACCAGCTTGCCTCAACCCACACCCGCCTCTCGGTTCGCCGAGGGGCGGCGGTGCTTCCGGCAACCGAGTAGCATTTATCCCACCATCGCCAGCGGCTGGCTCCGGTCCGTCCTCAACGTTGGCACCGCGGCCAGCAAACTCTTCGTATAAGGATGCTCCGGCGCGGTGAGCAGACGCTCGCAGGGCCCCGTCTCTACAATCTGCCCGGCGCGCATCACCGCAACCCGGCTGGCCACCTGGCCCACCACCGCCAAATCGTGCGAGATAAACAGCATGGCCAGCCCATGCTGCCGCTGCAAATCGCGGAGCAGCTCCAGCACCTGTGCCTGCACGGTCACGTCAAGCGCCGTCGTCGGCTCGTCGGCAATCAGCAGTCTTGGTTTGTTAATGAGCGCCATGGCGATCAGAATCCGCTGCCGCTGCCCGCCTGAAAACTGGTGCGGATACTCGCCATAACGCCGCGCCGCCTCGGGAATCGAGACCGCCTCCAGCGCGGCAAGGGCTCTCCGTTTCGCCTCCCGCCCCGTCCATGAAGGTGCGTGCGCTTCAAAGCTCTCCGCCACCTGGCGGCCAATCGTCATCACCGGATTCAGCGCCGTCATCGGCTCCTGGAAGATTAGGCTGATCTCCCGCCCGCGCAGTTGCCGCAGGGCGCTCGCGGGCTGACGAAGTAAATCAATCTTGCCGTCCCCAGCACTCCGCCACAGAATCTGCCCCGCAACCTGCGCCGCTGGCCCCAGCAAGCCCATAATCGCCAGCGCCGTAACGCTCTTGCCCGAGCCGGACTCGCCGACGAGGCCCAGCACCTCGCCCTCGTTAAGCTGGAGATCGATACCACGCACCGCCTCCGTCGCTCCGAAGCGAATGTGCAGGTCGCGGATGTCGAGAAGCAACGCCATGAAGCCATCGTAGTGCATCGGCTGCACCGGCGCAGAGCGTATCTATCGATTGGAGTGGAAGCTAAATACTCTATTTAAGAATTTGTCCAGCATAAACCGGCTTGCTGGAGTGGTGCCGAAGAAGGGACTCGAACCCCCACACCCTTGCGAGTACGTGGACCTGAACCACGCGCGTCTGCCAATTCCGCCACTTCGGCACGAGACACAATTTCAGCGCATTCCGCTGAAACGGCAGCATCTTTGAGTCTCGCAAAAGCGGAACCCGGTGTCAAATTGCGGCATTGTCCGATAGGGGGTCACTTTGAAAGGTACGGGCTGTAGCCCATACGTAAACCTGGCAATATGAACGTGGGCTTTAGCCCCTGAGGGAAAGCTTTTCCAAACTGACCCACTACACCTTGTCCCGCCAGTTCAAGCCGGACACGTGAAAAACGCCGCCCAGCGCTACTCCGGAGGTCCAACGCTGACCACAAAGTACGATGCCGGCTCGGTCTTGCTGGCGTTTGTAATGTAATGGTCGTCGCCGGCGATGCAAAGGCCCATCTCTCCCGCCTTCAGCGTGCGCGTCACCCCCGCGGTCATCAGCGTAACCGTGCCTTCGCGCACAAACCACATCTCCGAGTGCTTGTGATGCTCGATCGGCTCCGCTGGCGCCCCCGGTGCAAGAAAGGTGACGTGCGATTCCAGCCGGATATTGTCCGGCAACATGCCGCGAAGAAAGCTGTGCGAGACGCGCGGCGACTGAGGGTATTGCGCCTCGCCCCAGACGTACTGGCCCGAAGCCAGCTTGGGCAATGAAGCGGGCATGGCTGCGGTTTGAGGCGCGGCAGCCTGGGGTTCAGCGGCGGCGGCCAGGGCCGGAGCGGCAACCAGCGCGGACAATAGTGCGGAAAATTCACGACGATTCATAGTCTCTCCCATCCTGCGTCATAGTACCCATTGCATTCGGCAACTTGCAAGTAGAGGGATTTGTGAATCGGGACGGCTTCTTCGAGTAGATTGAAAACAGGAGTGTATAGATGAAGGCGGCCAGAGACAGGTGGAGCAGGCAAATCGAATTCCTGTGCCTTGCGGGCGTTCTGATGCTCTCGCAACTTGCATGCGCGCAGATCTCCGCAACGGCGGCACAGCCAGCCGGCGGAGCAGGCAGCATCCCCGATTCAGAGGTGTGGAGATTCGATCAGACCGGTCTTCTGGGCGGACACCCGGCAACCGTGCTCGGTCATCCTCGCGTGATTGAATCGCCCTACGGCAAGGCTGTGGAGTTCAACGGCGTGGACGATGCGCTCTTTGTGGGCGTCCACCCGCTTGCTGGTGTTTCCACCTTCACATGGGAGGTCGTCTTCCGGCCCGATGCGGATGGCGCGCGGGAACAGCGGTTCTTTCATCTTCAGGAACAAGATCCCAAAACGGGCGAGGATACGGATAATCGGATGCTGTTTGAGATCCGGATCGTGGATGGACAGTGGTGCCTGGATAGCTTTGCAACCACCGCCGGAGAAAAGCTGACCCTGCTGAATTGCAAGCTCCTGCATCCGCTGGGAAAATGGTATCGGGTAACCGCGGTCTACGACGGCAAGGAATTCAGGAATTACGTGGGAGACGAGCTGGAAGGATCGGGCGAGCTGAAGCTTGGTCCGCAGCTTGCCGGACATTCATCCGCGGGGGTCCGCATTAATAAAAGGGACTACTTTAAAGGAGCGATTTTCATGGCGCGGATGACGCGGCATGCGCTTCCGCGGGAACAATTTCTGAAGATGCCGCCTCTGGTTGCAAGCCCGCACGGAAAGTGAAAATACAGTTTTCTTCCGTCCTCCGGGTCCTGGCGATCCGCGTATCCTTCTCAGACAAATCGAATATTTGGCATCGGAGTACTGAAAACACGACGTGCAGCCAGATTGCCCGGTGAGCGGTTAAAAGAGTCGTTTGAGCGGTGCCAGAATCGCATAGGGAGTGGACTTGTTCAGCCTCTCCCTGAAGCGCTGACAAAGAGAAAGATCGAGGTGACGATCGGAAATGCACAACGCTGCAACGAAAGTCATTTCATCCATCAACCTCGTTCCAACGCTCGCTGCGTGGTATTCGCTCGTTGGACCCTGTTTGTCTGCGCGATTGGTTTGGCCGGTTCCACATTTGTTGATTTGTTCCGCGCATCAACTCTGCTTCTTCGGGCTCTGCATCTGCCAGTAGACGGAGTAGCGCTGATCGCCGATCTGATACATGGGCATCAACTGGTATTTCGCGCTTTCGCCGGCGGCGGTAAAGCGCAGCTCCGGCGCGGATTCAACCTGAATCCATTGCTTCATGTTTGCATCCGGCCCCGCGGCGACCTTCGATAACGGAGACGCCGCGGGAAGATTCTTGGGAACAGTATCGCCGCTGTGGATCACTTTATTGGGTTCGTCTGTCGGGCCTGCGCCGAGATCGGCGGCGAGCACGAGCGGTCCGTAGAGTGCGGCAGTGACGGAGTCGTCGCCGGGCAGCGTCTCCTGACGCGCTTCCATCGGGAGGCTGATGCTGATGGCGTCGCCGTCCTGCCAGGTCTTTCGAATAGCGAGATACGATCCCGGATCTGCCGTAGCTTCGAGTGGGCGGCCGTTGATCTTCACCTGCGCGTCTTCGGTCGTCCAGCCAGGAATGCGCACGTGAATCGTGCGCGGCACCGGCCGTGTGGATTTGATTCTGAGCGTCGTGCCTTGCTCTCGCGGGAATTGCGTGACCTGCTCGAGGACCAGGCCTTCGTCCTTCCAATCGAGCGTTGATGCAATGAACTGGTTGACATAGATGTCGCTGCCGCGGCGGAAATAAATCGTATCCGCGAACTTGGCGAATTCCTCGGCGCCGGTGCCCGTGCAGCACCAGAACGATTCCTCGGGCGAGTTGTACGCGCGCCAGTATCCGGCGGCGAGCGGAAAGAAGTACTGCTTCAGGCCCTGCGCGTTCTGCGTGCCGAGCCTGCAGTTGAATAGGGCGCGCTCGTATGCATCCATCCAGCGCGCGTCGCCTGTCCATCCGAAGACGAGGCGTTCAAGCTTCATCAGGTTGTAGGCCACGCAGCACTCGGCGTTCGTCCAGCCCAATGTCCCGTTGAGTTGCCCAGGGGGAGTCTTCCAATGCTCGTCGAGACTGGTGTTGCCGATGACGTAGTTGCGCGCGGTGAGAACTTCTTCAAGGAAGTATTCGGCAATCTCGCGGTAGCGGCGGTCGCCTGTCACCTCATACATGCGGGCCGCGCCGATGATCTTGGGCACGTGCGTGTTTGCATGAAGCCCCTGCAACTCGTCGCGGCGCCCGGCCAGCGGATCGAGAAAGCCGGGTTGCTCGAAGAGGTGTGCGGCCTCGATGTAGCGATCTTTCTTGGTCACTGCCGCCAGGTTGACGAGGACCTCATTCATGCCTCCGTACTCGGTGCGCAGCATCCTCTGTCGCTGATCGGTGCTGATGCCCCAAAAATACTCCTGCGCCCACTGGCCCATATCTTCGGCGATCCGCAATGCGTCGGTGTTGCCGGTGAGGAGATGCATGTCGAGCAGGCCGGCCATGATTTTGTGGTAGGTGTAAAAAGGCGCCCAAACCGGCTTGCCCTGCGCGAGGTGTTCGAAGAGTTCGGTGGGATAGGCGCTCAGGTAGCGGGTTCCGATCTTCTTCTGGCACGCGTCGAGGCCGGAGACAAGCTCATCGCCCCGGCTCTTGAGAACGGTGTTTCCCGACCCTGCCGAGGCCAGCGCAACGGCAGACAGAAAGTGGCCGCCGGCGAAGTGTCCGCGCAGTTCGCAGGTCGGCTCCTCCCATCCTTTATATGGTGTGGCGCTCGACGGAATGCCCGCCGTGGTGCGAAAGGAATGCAGCAGCCGGTCGACCGTTAGCGAGTCGAGAGATCGAGCATTGATCTCCTCCTGCTCCTTGAAGATGCCGGGGGCAAGACGGACCGAGGCCAGCGGGAAGGGTGCGAGCCTACCCGCGGAATGCCCGGGTTCACCGGCGGATAATGCACGAACAACTGCCGAAGGGCCGATGAGGCAAAGGCCGGCGGCTCCGGCGGAGGTCTTGATAAAATTGCGGCGCGAACGGTCAATCATGGCGTTACTCCTGCTTGAGCTGCCTACTGACAGCTCGCCTGGAAACAGAGATTCTTGCTGAAGAATAGCATCACATGATTCTGAAAACGGTCGGCCACGGCGCTGGTGTGCGTGCCCGGATAGATTTCGAAACTGTTCACGATTCCGTACTTGTCAAAGATGTCGTGCAGCTTGCCGGCATCGACACGTATGCCATCCTGATCGCCAACATCCATTGAAATGGCTCGATACTCCTTGAGATTGCCGATGTACTGATCCACGAAGGCCAGCGGGGCGTTGGCCGCATATTTCGCCTGCACCTCCGGAACCGGAACGCCGTCCTTTGTCGGCAGGTCCAGATAAAGCGGCGGGTTCTTCGGGTTGGGCGCCCAGGCGGCAGCCGTAGCAAGCTGTGCGGAGCCGAAGCCCGGCAGGAGGGCTGCGGCATCGGATGGCGATTTCGCCCCGGCGATCTTCTTTTCGTTGGCGATCGCCATCTCTTTCATCTTATCCGCGGGGCCGGGCCCGCCGCCTCCCATCGGCGACATGCAGCAGGGGCTCATGATGTAGAGCGCGCCGAAGACCTCCGGATGCTTCATGCCAATGCGACTGGCCCCGTAGCCTCCCATCGAGTGGCCGACCAGACCGCGGCTCAAGCGATTTGGGATTGTTCGGTAGTGCGCGTCGATATACGCAACCACATCGTGCGAGATGAACCTCTCAAAGTCGCCTGTCGTCGCCGAGCTCGAGTACATGGAACCGTTGTAGATGGTCTTCGAGTCGGGCAGCACAAC
>Ga0182027_10000496_pt1 | contig 68304 bp, 57 predicted proteins | sample 712E1DmetaG_FD_121300 | JGI IMG/M metagenome (GOLD analysis project Ga0182027, IMG submission 121300) | Permafrost microbial communities from Stordalen Mire, Sweden - 712E1D metaG (Illumina Assembly) | ecosystem: Environmental > Terrestrial > Soil > Wetlands > Permafrost | place: Sweden...
AACTGCCAGAGACTTGCGATACGCAGAAAATGCTTCAGTCAAGTTATCGGTCGTCTCATAAACAGAACCTAAATTATTCCATGCGTCGGCATTTTCCGGATCCAATTCTAAGACATGATGAAAATTTCTCAGAGCATCAGCGTAATTTCCAAACTGAAAATATATTCTACCCAAGTTATAAAGTGCCTTTGTGTGAGATGGATTTATTTGGACAATTTCTGTATATTCAATAAGGGCTTCATCGTACATATCATGGTGATCATACAAAACTGCCAGGCAGAAACGAGCCGAAAGAGACTTTGGATCAACCTTAATTGCTTTTTGATATTGGCTGAGGGCAGAGTGATAGTCGCCCTGTAATTCCAATATATGTCCGATGTTTATTATTGCCTCAATGTTGCTTTTGTTTAATTTCAAGGCTTTTTCGTAACATTTTTTAGCAGAATCAAGCATATCCATTTTTTCATGGACATATCCCAAATTATTATATGCTTCCGGATTCTCCGGTTCCAGTTCCACTATTTTTTGAAAACATTTTATAGCTTTATCATAATCTTCTTTATCGAGATAAATAAAACCCAAGTTGACATAGGCATCAGAAAAGTTTTCATCTTTATCAATGATTTCTTGATAGTGTTTGATGATGAGTTCATAATCTTTAAGATGAACATCATAGAGTTGCTTGGGACGTTTCTTATCTAAAAATTCTTTATCACTATCTTTCATAAGGATTTGATGGTAATTTTTATAGTTAAGTGATGTTCAACTTTTTTAAAATAACATCTTTGATTTCATGCCAAATGGAAACCGGATCAACAAGCGGTGAATTTACCAGATACGGATTTTCTTTAATTATTTGCGCAGCCAAGGAACCTGCCAGCTTAGTAGCACTTTCACGATCAGATGAGGCTGCCTGTTTAATGATATTATTCGGGATAGTCAATTTTATTTTATGAGATCCAATTAGTACTTCCTCATATTCTTCTACTTCGTTTTCTTTCGGCCTGGTATCAATAGTTTTGTTTACAGAAGGAGCGGAAACATCAATTTTATAAAGTGGCACTTCCGGCGGTGTTTCTTGATGACTAATAACTTTCGATCTATCTTCTAAATCTTCTGCAGGTGTCGGACCTTTGGTTACTGTTTCTTGAGAAGTATTTGTTTTGGGTGTTTTCTGTAGTTGTTCTTCAGCTATTGAAAGTTTCGATTTTGTTTCTTGCGTGGTAATTGTTTTGGAAATATCCTGTGAATCCTCAATTTCCTCAATTTCCTCAATTTCTTTCTCAGTTGATTCTAAATCTGGACGGCTGCGGGGTTTACGTTTTTGCAATGCCGCATTACTTAATTTTTGGAACCTTTCTGCAACCTGGGTGGCGACCTCAGGCGCTATAATTCTAAATTCATTAGTTTCCCCTGCTTTCAAGCAGAGTTTACAAATTTTGTTAATTAGACGAGGTATACCATCGGAATATTCCCAAATTACATCAATAGATTCATCAGAAAATATTTTTGTTTGAGAGCCGGCAAGTTTCAATCTTGTTTCAATATATGTCTTAACGGCTTCTTCCGAGGGCAGTTTATCAATTCGTCCGTATGTGCCGATACGTTGGAATAAATTGGCCCTTTTAGGATGTTCTAATCTACGAGCCAATTCCATCTGGCCGGCAAGAACCAATGTAAAAAGATTCCTCTGGTCATCTTGCATATTGGTTAAAAGACGTAAATTTTCCAGATTTGCCGGCGAAATAGCGTTTGCTTCATCAATAAATATGACTACTTTCATACCTTGATTGATTAATTGAAACAAAAGCTGATTGAACATTTCCAGTAAATCAACCTTTGTTTTCTCTTCGCATTGTTTTCCTGTTATTTGACCGATGATTTCTCTTAAAAGTTGTATAAAGGGAATACTGGGATTGGTAATTAAGGCGACTCTATATTTTTTCGGTTCCAAGGAATCAATGATGATGCGCAGGGAGAGAGTTTTACCCAAACCAATATCGCCTATAATAACGGCAAAGCATTCATTTGCTTCCTTGATAGCGAAAATAGTTTCCGAAATAACATTTTCCATGGAAACATGACAATCTACATACATGGATGGATCGGGTACATTATCGAATGGCGGCTTATGAAACTTCCAATAATCGCAATACATTTGTCTTTTTTCTCCTCACAAAATGTATCTAAAAAAGAAGTATATCCTTAAGTTATAATATAATAAAATCAAGTTGCTTCTTTAAATTGAGCAAATTTTTCGTTATTGAGTAAGAATTCCAAAATATCTTCCAGCAAAAAACGCCTGAGCCTGCCGATTTTATAACTTTTTAATTTGTTTTCGTGAATAAGTTTCTGCAAAAAACTCCGGCTGATTTGGAGCATTTGACAGACCTGATCACAGCGCAACATTCTTGGCAATAAGGAATTGTTAAGGTGAAGTTTGAGAATAATCAGTCCTTCGTTGTTGAGGTTCACATCCAATTTAGGATCATTTTTTTTCTCATCCAATAGATCTTTTATATATTCTGATTTCTGCAATATGTCTGATTGCTCTTTGGTCATAATTATGGAAACTATATGACCGGAACAATCATCTAGTTCTTCCACGACTTTTGAATCAGGAATATTTTGCAAATTGTCCGCGTGAGCGTATTGTTGACGGCGTTTGACAATGCAAATTTTTTCCATATAGTTTCCACTAAATTAAGCTTCTTTTTTTGTTCAAAAAAGAACAAAGCATTCTTATTTAATATTATCGTATATATTGGGGTGAGAAATCAAGAAATAATTCATTATATTAGGTAGTATAAAATAGACATTTTGAAGGTTAAATAAGGATTTATGGGGCTGTTGAAAAACTCTACCGGGTATTTGTTGATGTGGAATAAAGAGACTTCTATGGATCAACGCAAATAACATTAATAAGTATTTGATATTATATGACAATAGAGTATTTTAATGATATAGTATGTCCATCACTTTTCATTACAGGAGATATCGAAGAATTTATTCCTAATGATCACACATTAAAGCGCGTCGACCATTTTCTGGATGGTTATATAAATCAAAGAGAACCGATTACCGATGTTGTATTCTATGCCAGCAATGTTTAGTAAGTAGTTCGTATGGGGCAGCGTGACTGAAATCAAAGTTTTTCAACAGCCCCGCTGTCCCTAATATCCTTTGGTTAAGTTCTCTTGGTTAAATTCTCTTTAGTAATCTGAATGCTATAGTGTAACCGCTCTAAGACTTCTGAAAGTTGACCCAATTCATCAGTTCGATTCAGCGCAATTTTATGTCCAATATCCCATTTGGCCAGGCCTCCTGCATATTTGATCAATTCATTTAAAGGAGGAGCGAGATACCAATTGACATAGATCAAGATGGAAATAATTGAGACCGCGAAAATAATAGCCATGGTTAAAATTAGACCAAAGGCCAGATTTAATTTGGCTTTTTTGATGGAAGCCAAGGAGATACCCACGCGAAAACCACCCCAATGTTTGCCCTTGACATAAATGGGAGCTGAGAAATCCCAAATAATTTCGCCAGTGTCGCGGTGATAAATTTGTTGAAATCCTTTGACCTCATTTTTGGCAGCCTGGAGACCAACCGGATCATTAAAGATACGTTTGGTACGATTTTCGGATTTATCTTTTTCAATATCGCCCGTGGGTGCTTTTTGAAAACGACTGTCATGAGTTGGGATATAGCCATTTAAATCCACGGCCACAGCATAGGTCAGACTCTCATCCAAAAGAAACTCATCCTCGACACCTAAAATGGCTTTATCCAAATAGGCATCATATTTGGTATGGTATTTGGGCGGGTCAAATTTGGGGATAGGTTGATAATCCGTATCAAAAGCATCTTTAACTGAAAAGACACCATTATCAATGGCTTCTTCCATGATTTGACCGATTGCTTTGGCACCGACAATGGATTGAATGACGCCTTTATTGCGTACTTGCTCTTCAAGGTGGGCATTCTGTAGCCAGATCAGAAAAACAGAGGCTCCACAGATAACGACAAAAAGAATCAAGTTAACAAACAAGGCGATCTTCACGGCCAGTCTTTTTTTGATATAATTTATCATAATTTTTTGTCCCCCAGACCAGTTAAATTGGTTATCATTCGAAAAATTTATTTCTCGTAGCCGATACGCACTGCTCCCCAATGTTTGCCGTGAATGGAGATAGGAATCGACAAGTCATACATAACTTCACCTGTATCGCGATTATATTGCTGTAATAAAAACGGTTCTATATTCCTGGCAGCTGCCAGACCGGTACGATCATTAAACAAGCGTTTGGCGCGATTATTGGCCGAATCAATTTCTTTGTCGCCGGTTAAAGGTCGGGAATAACGGCTGTTATGCGTGGGCAGGTAACCGTTAGAATCGACGATCACTACAAATATAATCCGCCGGTCAGTAGCCAGATATTTATCCAGGATTTTTTGGATTCGTTGGTCGACTAAAGTGTCATATTGGGTTTTATATTTTTGAGGATAGGTATTGGCAATCGGGATATAAAAAGTGTCAAATAATTGATCGATAGTCAAGGATTTGTTAGCCAATAAATCCTCGAATTGGGCAATTACTTCTCCCCGGGATTTTTCGGCCAGGTTCTTGATTTCCAAATTGAATCCGGATAAAGCAGTTTGTGAAAAAGCAGTGATGACATAAAAGAGCAAGCCGATTCCGCTGAATAGTATAAGTGGGATTATACGTTTTTTTTTAAAATGACGGATTAGCATGGTCGATTTACTCCTTAATTTATTTGGCAAGACATTGATTATTTCTGTTTAATTATAAGAATTTCGGTCTTGCATGTCAAGAAAATCTTGGCCGCAAAATAAGGGTGCGGCACTGATGACCGTGCTGGAGGTACATTGCGACATTCGTTCTTATAAGAAATCTGCTCACCTTTTGGTCTTTTCACGTGCCAAAGCAGAATAAATATTTATGTGGAGTTAATTGTTTTAGAGTTGTAATATAGAAAGAAACATTATTAGTTTATAGCAAATCATGAATAAACCTATATTATACGAAAAGTGTTTATCTACCGAAGAATCACGGCTGAAGGCTTTACAAAAAATCCTGAACTGGATAAAAGTGCCTTTTAAAAAAAATGCTTCTATCGGCATCAAATTACACTGGGGGGAAATCGGCAACAAAAATTTCTTACCGCCGATATATGCAAAAAAAATCGTTCAATGGTTGAAAGAAAATAATTTTAATCCCTTTGTTTTTGACAATACAGTTCTTTACTCCGGCGGAAGACGTGATGGGAAACAATCATTGAAAACCGCAGAAACGCATAACTATAGCCAGGATTATTTAGGTTGCCCCGTAAAAATAGGCGATGGTCTTGATGGTAAAAGTGTTATTGATTTACCCGCAGATTACAAAAATTTTGAAAAAGTTCAGGTGGGAAAAATCATTCATCAGGCCGACGGCTTTATTATTTTCTCCCATTTCAAGGGGCATATGGAAACTGGATTCGGGGGAGCGATAAAAAACATTTCCATGGGGTTTGCATCCCGGGCGCAGAAGCAACGTATGCATGCCGACGCCAAACCAAGCCTCATCGAGGCTAAATGTGTTCAATGCGGCGAATGCGTCGAAGTCTGTCCTACTGGCGCTGCAAAAATGGAAGGAGATGTATACCCTTCTTACGATCTGACGAAGTGTATCGGCTGCGCGCAGTGCATTGCTATGTGTCCGGAAATGGCACTCCAGATAATTTGGGAAACCGATATTAAAATATTTCAGGAAAAGGTTGTGGAGACTGCTGCTACGGTCTGGAGAATAATCCAAAATAAAACCGTTGTTATCAATGCTTTGCTTAATATTGTAGCCGAATGTGATTGTTTGCCGGGAAATCATCGCACAATTGCTGAAGATAAAGGCTTTATCGGAGCTTATCATCCGGTTACGGCCGATGCTGAATCAATTAAGTTAGTAGGCGCTGATTGTATTGATCGAGCGCACCAAAATGTTCCTTGGGGAAGGCAATTTGAATATGCCCGAGAAATCGGTTTTGGCGGCTGATGCGTATGAATTCGGTACGAATTATTCTATTGTTGCCTGTATTTTTTCTTGGCTTGGGATCCGCTCTGGCCGCTGATGAAGTTCAAGAATGGCCGTCCTATGCTCTTCAAGAGAAAACAAATACCCCCATATCTGCAATAAAAGTTATCAATATTTTCCCACATGATCCCGACGCCTTTACACAGGGCCTTGTTTATCACGAGGGATATCTATATGAATCCACCGGTCTCCATGGAAAATCGTCTTTAAGAAAGGTGGATATTAAAACAGGAAAAATTATCAAGATAATTAAATTGGCGCATGAATATTTTGGAGAAGGGATAACTATTTTCGGCAAAAATATTTATCAGCTTACCTGGCAAAATAAAACCGGCTTTGTTTACGATCTGGAGAAATTTAAGAAAGTAAGTACATTTTCCTATGAGGGAGAAGGGTGGGGGTTAACGACAGACGGCAAGGACCTGTTTATGAGCAATGGATCATCGGTTATTTCCTGTATTGACCCGGTAACTTTTGCTGTCGTCCGAAAAATCATTGTTCACGAAGGGCAACATCAGATTGGCAATCTCAACGAACTGGAATTTATTAAAGGAGAAATTTGGGCAAATATTTTCCGTGAAGACATAATTGTGCGTATTTCGCCGGCAACAGGTAAAGTTTTAGGATGGGTAGATTTAAGCCAACTTTATTCTTTAATTCCGGAACATAACCGGATAGATGTGTTGAATGGAATAGCCTATGATCATAACCGAGACAGGATTTTTGTCACCGGGAAACTCTGGCCGAAAATTTTCGAAATTAAAGTAACGATTAAAGATCAAAAGTAATTACCTATATTTAATTTGACAGACAGCGTCCAGTTACGTCTTCCCTTGATTATCGTTGTCACATACAAATAAATGACTTTAAAAATTATTGAATCTGTTCATTTCGTATCGAAAGGGAGTAACATCTCGGTCAACCAGAACCGGTTGTTAGATTAATACATAAAAAGCGGTTGCGATCGAATTTATTGCGCGTCAACAATTATTTTATGAATATATTTTTTCGTTGGTTCGGACACGGTGAGGTGTGGCATCAATAATTCATAGGTATCCTTCAAGTCAGCCAACCATAATTCCTTATCTAGTAAGGCTTTTCGCTTTGCGAGTAGTCTCTCGAAAAAAACGATGATATTATTTTCTATTTTGCTAGTCGCGCTTTCGTCCATAGATTTCCTCCAATTATTTTAATAATAGAGATATTATGTCTGGGAATATTTTCCCCTCGCCAATGAGCGTTTAATCTTTTCTCAAATATCCTAACCTATATTTGGCTTAACATACATTATCAGATTAAGTCCGTCCTATTATAAATTATAAAATACCTTTTGATAACTTCCAAAAATTTATTGAATTAGTGAGTTAATAAAATAGTCTCAAATGTTAAAGACTAATACCTTTATTCGTCAAATATTCCTTTCTTCATACGACATTTTTTTATATCACCTGTATATATAGAGCAGTCGCAACCCTCCATAGTACTGCTCATTCCCCCATAAAATCCTTTATAATACATTCCCCCGCCCGAAGTATATGTCCCTGGTGCAACTCGTCCCATGCACCATAATAAAGCGGCTTGCTCCTTGTCACAGACTTTTGTGGCAAGTTCTTTTTCGCAAAACTTTACTTTGGCTTCAAAGTCTTCCTTGGTAAGTTTTTCGGTAGAACAATAGCTGTAGTAGTGCATAATACTTTCCCGGCAAGAGTAACCGGAGTATGGCTCACCTTTTGATCTCATAATTTCAGATGAACATCCTATAAACAAACAAACTATAAAGATCGATAAAATTATATATTTCATGTCATCCCCCTATTACTGAGTCTAGTAGATCGATTTCTCTCGATATACAGATTGATGTTTGTTCCCTCAGTTTACTGCCAGGTTTTTCGAAAACGCCAAAATATTTCATGACGTTATGTATACCATATTTCTAGTGAGACAACATCAATGATTACTGGTTGAACTACTTCATATTCGTCAAGATCGTAACTTTATTAACTTCAGGAAGTTATGCTTCATGGTCGTTTTTACACTCGCTGTCAAGTAAACTTGATTCTATGGCAAGTGATATTAGCTTGACCGTAAAAATTATTTACATTATAAGCGCACATCATTTCTTGATATTAACTTTTGGAGAAAATCATGAGAATAATTTTATTAGGATCTCCGGGAGCGGGGAAGGGCACTGTAGCGAAGCTTCTTACGGAATACGATGGCTCGCTTCAAATATCCACCGGAGATATTTTACGTTCAGCGGTCAAAAAGGGAACCGATTTAGGGAAAAAAGCAAAAAAATATATGGATAGTGGAGACCTTGTTCCTGATTCGCTGATAATGGAGATTATGGAAGCGCGTTTGCAGGAGCCCGATTGCTGGAATGGTTTTATATTAGACGGTTTTCCCCGAACGATACAGCAAGCGCAGGAATTAAAAAAATTACTGGCCAAATTAAACATAGAGTTAGATTTTGTGGTCAATTTGGAAGTTCCGATAGATATTATTTTAGACAGGCTGGCTACCAGACGAACATGTGTCAATTCGTCTTGTCAGGAAATTTACAATGTTAAAAACAATCCTCCGGCCCCAAGAGGAAAATGTAAAAAATGCGGGCATGATGTTATCCAGAGAGAGGACGAGACAGCCGAAGCAATCTCCGACAGAATAAAGATATACAATCAAAAAACTACGCCACTTATCGGTTTCTATAAAAACGAAGGATTTTTGGAAAATGTTCCATCGTTAATTGCCTTGGAAACTGTTGCTGAAATTAAAAAATGCGCTGAAAATAAAAAAAAGAGTTATTGCCGGTTAATATAATTTAAATGATTGATTATGAAAAAGAACTCAATCCGGAGCAATATCGTGTCGTAATGGAAGAAGGCGGAGTGCTTCTTGTATTGGCTGGAGCGGGAAGCGGCAAAACTCGAACATTAACATACCGCGTCGCCCGTCTGTTGGAAAGCGGCATTCAACCGGAAAATATTTTGCTCGCAACATTTACCAACAAAGCGGCTCGTTCCATGTTAAATCGAGTGGAAAGCCTGATTAGCTTATATACCGGAAAAATAATGGGCGGCACTTTTCATCATATTGCCCATATGTTTTTGAGAAATTACGCTGGCCGTCTCGCCTATCGAAGTAATTTTTCCATACTGGATAGTGAAGATTCGCGCCAATTGATTGCCAGCTGTCTTGCGGAATTGAAAATTGATCCGAAAATCAGCAAATTTCCTCAAAGCAATGTAATTGCCGAAATAATTAGTTTAGCCTTTAACACGCAAAATTCGCTGGAAGACGTGCTGCAATCCAGATACCCGCACTTTCTCCATTTATCAGATGAAATCAATCAAATAGCATGTTTATATATCCAAAAAAAGCAAGAGCTATCCGTAATGGATTTTGATGACCTGCTCCTAAATTGTCGCCGACTTTTAATGGAAAATTCGGATGTCTTAAAAAATTATTCCGACAGATTTCAGCATATCTTGGTTGATGAGTATCAGGACGTCAATATCATTCAAGCCGATATTATAGATATGCTGGCCACCAGGCATCGGAATTTAATGGTAGTAGGCGACGACTCGCAAAGTATTTATTCCTTTCGCGGGGCAAGTTTCAGCAATATAATTAATTTCCCTCAACGCTATCCCGATTGTAAAATCTATAAATTGGAAACAAATTACCGCAGCACGCCGGAAATATTGAATCTGGCAAATTTAAGTATAAATAATAATGAAAAACAGTTTCCCAAGGTATTAAAAGCGGTGCGCAATAACGGCATGCGGCCGGTTACGGTTTACGCTCAAAATGTTTTAAAACAGGCTGATTTTGTGGCGCAGAGAATTGAAGAATTGAACCGCAGCGGTGTGCCCTTGCAGGAAATAGCGGTTCTGTACCGCGCGCATTATCATTCCATGGAATTGCAAATGGAATTGGTGCGCAGAGATATTCCTTTCGATATTCGTTCCGGTATCCGTTTTTTTGAACAGGCGCATATTAAAGACGTGACTTCATTTATGAGAATTCTAGTCAATCCTTTAGATGAGCTGGCCTGGAGACGCGTGCTGACAATGTACCCAAAAGTAGGAAAAATAACTTTTAATAAAATTTGGAAATATTTATTAAAAAAAGAAAATGCCCTGGAAGCTTTTTTGGAAAATGAATTTATGCAAGTTGTGCCGGTACCGGCAAAAACAGGAATAGATCAATGCCGTAAAACTATGCAGTCGATTTTAGAGTTGCATCCGTATGACCGTACACCGGAGAAGATAATAGACGTTTTGTTAAATAAAGGAAGTTATCGTTTTTATTTACAGGGAAATTACTCCGACGCCGTTTTTCGAGAAGAAGATTTGATTCAGTTGGGAAATTTTGCCAGTAAATATTCGCAATTGGAAGATTTCTTAAATGAATTGGCCTTGCTCACAAATATGGCGCAGGAAGATGCTTATGAAGAAGAAGAAAAAGAAAGCAAGGTAATATTGAGTACAATTCATCAGGCCAAAGGGCTGGAATGGTCTTATGTGTTCTTAATTTGGTGTGTTGACGGCATGATTCCTCTGCAGAGAGCGCTGAAGGAAGCAGACGGCGAAGAAGAAGAAAGAAGGCTCTTTTATGTCGCCTTGACGCGGGCAAAAGATCAACTGTACTTGTGCTGTCCGGCCTTGGATTATAGCCGCGCTTCGGGAAGTGTAATGCTGGCGCAATCGCGCTTCATCAAAGAAATAGTTCCACTTTCTGCTGCGGATGAAAATCGCCCTTTTGAGCAGTGGAAACTTTACGACGAGTGAGACTCAAGTATTACAAAAGTAGTGCAGTAATATTTGCAAGTCGAACCGTCCCGCAAGCGTAGCCTGCAGGGATGAGTAACACCTTATTCAGAAACGTAGTAAACTGTAATATGTTAGTTTTTCTTATCCCGCAACCCTGTGCGTTGCGGGGAGAATAATACATTATCAGAAACAAAGTGCGCTGAAGTTTGCTAGTCGAATTGTCCCGCGAGTGAAACGAAGCGGGATTAAGGACACCATATTCAAAGGGGTTTATACCCGTGGTTAGTGCCGGTCGTATTTCGCTTTGCTTTTGGCCTCTTCATATTGGGCTCGCAGGGCTATATGATCCATATCGGCCATGTCTTCTGCGCTTTTAACCCAATCCTCAAACTGAATATCTACGCCGAAAATGCCGATCATTTCATCTTTATCGTTAACTATGGGCGCGGAAACGGTAAAGCATAAAACGCCGGTCATCTTGGAAATGAAGAAATCGGTAACATGAACTTTTCCTGTCTGCAAAGGTTTTATAAACCATTCCCGATCGGATTGGTCGATGCCTACTCCATAATTTTCATATTTAGCACGATCGGCAATATTGGTTATGTTCTTGGTAGTCTTCCTGCCGTTCATGTCCACTATATACGCGAATTGAATTGATGGATGTTCATCGACGAATTCTTGCATCAGAGGCTCTTGCTTCTCGGTATTCATGCTCTTCATTAATGGATGCTCGATAATTTGACTAACTGCGGCCACGGCAGCTTTTTCCGCTATAAATTTAATTTTTTCCAATGCCGACATAAAATATTCCGGTAAATACAAGCGCACCTTTTTTTCCATCTCTTCGGGAGAAATCGTGGTAACTCGGCCGGAATCATATTGTTCCGCAATCCATTTATTGATTTTAGAAACTCCCGGATGCCTTTTATCCACGACGCTGTCACTTTTGAGGCCGAAGCGCTGATTAATCCAGAAGGCTATACCGGCATTGCCTGATTTGTCGGTGATCATGGTGACAATAGGTCTTTTTAAAATTTTGTTGGTATCGAAGATGTTATAAATTTCTTCGCATTTAATAAGGCCGTCAGCATGAACGCCCGCGCGGGTGACATTGAACTCCGAGCCGACAAAAGGATAATTGTGAGGTATCTTCACCCCCAGTTCGGCTTCAAAATATTCGGCGATATCGGTGATTACGGTCGTATCAATTCCGTTATTATTTCCTTTAAGCGCGATATATTCAATAATCAGACCTTCAATAGGCGGATTACCGGTTCGTTCGCCAAGGCCTAAAAGAGTTGAATTGGCCGCGCTGCAGCCATAAAGCCATGCAGTCGTAGCATTCGTCATGGCTCGGTGAAAATCATTGTGGCCGTGCCATTCTAAAAGATGGCCGGGCACACCGGCTTCATCAATAAAGGCGCGAACCAGTTTATCTACACTGCGGGGAAGAGCCGCTCCGGGATATGTTATGCCGTAGCCCATTGTATCGCAAAGCCGAATTTTGATATTGATACCGCTTTCTTCCCTCAGTTTCATTAGCTCCAGCGCAAAGGGGATACAAAACCCGTAAATATCGGCGCGGGTAATGTCTTCAAAATGGCAGCGGGGAATGATGCCTAATTCCAAAATGGATTTGACGATGCTCAGATAATCATCCATGGCCTCGCTTCTTTTCTTTTTCAGCTTAAGAAAAATGTGATAATCGGAAACTGATGTGAGCAATCCTGTTTCTTTGATGCCTGCGTTTTTAACTAAAGGTATATCTTCTTTTGCCGCTCTGATCCAACCGGTGATTTCCGGATAAGTGAGACCCATTGCCTGGCATTTTTCTACCGCTTCCTTATCTTTTTTGCTGTAAAGAAAAAATTCCGATTGCCGGATTACGCCATTGGGCCCGCCAAGTTTGCTCAGAAATTGAAAAATATTAACAATTTGTTCTACCGTATAAGGAGGACGAGCTTGCTGTCCATCTCTAAAAGTAGTGTCTGTAATAAATATTTCTCTCGCCAGACTAACGGGTAAGATTTTGTGGTCAAAAATAACTTTACTTACTTCAGTGTAGGGAAATATATCTTTATATAAATTAGGCTCATCGAGTTCCTTTAGCTTATATTTCCCGTTCTTTTTATTTTTATTAGCGGGTGATTTCTTTACTTTACTCAATTTCACCATCATTTATTCTCCGTAAATTTATAGCTAAACGATTTTTAAAGAAAGTTCCATAAGTTGTTCGATGCTTACTTTTGACGGCGCATCCGATAAGAGACAAGCCGCTTTTTGCGTCTTCGGGAATGCAATCACATCGCGGATTGATTCCGCGTGAGTCATAATCATAGTGAGCCTATCCAGACCGAAGGCAATTCCTCCGTGAGGCGGAGCGCCGTATTCCAAAGCATCCAGAAGAAAACCAAACTTACTACGGGCTTCTTCATTGCTCAAACCTAAAACTTTGAACACTTGCGCCTGTAAATCTTTCCTATGAATCCGAATGCTGCCGCCGCCTATTTCCGAACCATTCAACACAAGGTCATACGCGCGCGCGCGAACTTTACCCGGCTGAGAGTTAAATAACGCAACATCTTCCAGAACAGGTGAAGTGAAAGGATGATGCATGGAGACATAACGCTTTTCGGAGTCGGAATATTCCATAAGCGGGAATTCGGTAATCCAACTGAAGGCTAAATCATCCGGTTTAAATAAATTCAGCTTCTTCGCTAAATGTAGGCGCAAATTGCCGAGAGAATCGTTAACGACACGGGGAACATCGGCAACAAAAAATATAATATCGCTTTCTTTCGCGCCCATTGCTTTATTTATTTTTTCAACTTCCTCCGGCCGCAAAAATTTGTAAATAGGAGAAGTCCAGTCGGTGGCGTTAATTCTCGCCCACGCCAGTCCCTTAGCGCCGTAAACGGCAACGTAATCCTTTAGCTCGTCGAGGTCTTTGCGTGAAAGGCCGGAAGCTTGTTCCACCTTAATCGCTTTAACAATTCCACCCGCGGCAACGACTTCCTGAAATAGCTTAAAGCCGGAATTACTTACTATTGGTGTAATATCCACAAGTTCAACATCGAAACGTGTATCGGGGTTATCTTTACCATAGCGGTTTACGGCATCATGATAGGTGAGGCGGGGGAAGGGGAGTTTAAGCTCACGGTCGAGACATACCTTAAATATTTGCGCCATCAATCCTTCCATGATTTTGATTATATCTTCTTCGGTGATGAAGGACATTTCGACGTCGATTTGCGTAAATTCCGGTTGACGGTCGGCCCGTAAATCTTCATCGCGGAAACATTTCACAATTTGATAATAACGGTCAAAACCGGAAACCATCAGTAATTGCTTAAAAATCTGAGGCGATTGCGGCAGGGCGTAAAACATCCCCTTATAAATTCTACTGGGGACAAGGTAATCGCGCGCGCCTTCGGGAGTACTTTTTGTCAGAAAAGGCGTTTCCACTTCAATAAAACCGTTTTTATCGAAGTAATTGCGCGTAGCGGCGGCCAATTTACTGCGCAAAAACAAATTTTGCTGGAGCGCCGGTCGGCGTAAATCCAGGTAGCGGTATTTAAGACGCACATTTTCCGATATATCTTCCTCGTCAAAAGAGAATGGCGGTGTTTTAGATTCATTCATTATTTCCAATTCCGAAACGATGACTTCGATTTCACCTGTTTTCAGGGTGGGATTTTCCATACCCTGCGGCCTTTTGCGTACAGTTCCTTTAACAGCCAGGACAAATTCATTGCGGATTTTATGCGCTTCTCCATGAACAGCTTCTCCGGAGTCGGGATTGAAAACGATCTGAACCATTCCTTCGCGATCGCGCAAATCGACAAAAATAACACCGCCGTGATCTCTTCGGCGGTGCGCCCAGCCCATTAAAATTACTTCTTTATCGGCATGGGAAATGTTCAGATTACCGCAATAATGCGTTCTTTTATCTGTAGTTAAAAAATTGGCCAAAAGATTTCACCTTTCCTTAATGATTTTAATTATTGTATCCCGCAAGTTGTTCATAGGTAAAACTTGCTGGTTTTTAGTGTTCATATTTCTTAACTCGACACGCTTTTCATCAATCTCTTTATCACCTATAATTAGTGTAAAGGAGGTATTTAATTTGTCGGCACGTTTCATCTGGCTTTTCAAACTTTTATCGCTGTAATCCATTTCCGTGGAAATACCGGCCCGGCGCAACTCGTTAGTCAATCCGAAGGCCATCTTTTGCGCGCGTTCGCCGAGAGCGGCAATAAATAAATCCATCGGGAATATATTTTTTCTATTATCAGGCAAACAGGCAAGAAGACGTTCAACTCCCACGGCAAATCCAATACCGGATACTTCCGGTCCGCCTAAAGAATGAACCAGCCCGTCATATCTGCCGCCGCCGGCCAGTGCGTTTTGAGCTCCCAGCAATCCTGATTTAACTTCAAAAGCTGTTCTGGTATAATAATCCAAACCACGCACCATTTTGGGGTTAATGTCGTAAGTAACATTCAAATCGGTTAAATACGATTTTACCTGAGTAAAATGTTCTTTGCAGTCAGAACACAAGTAGTCGAGAATTTGCGGAGCTTTGGCGATAACTGAATTACAGTTTTCTACTTTGCAGTCAAACACCCGTAAAGGATTGGTGTTCATACGCCTTTGACAATCGGGACAAAGAGCTTTTTCCGATCCTTTTAGATAATTGACGATAGCTTGTGTAAAAACCGGCCGGCAAGTCTTACAGCCGAGAGAATTAATTTCCAGGGATAATTCTGCAATTGCCGTCGACTGCAGAAAATAGACCAGCATGAAAATAACTTCGGCGTCGGATTGAGGCTTCTCATCGCCAAACAACTCAACGTCAATTTGATGGAATTGACGGAAACGGCCTTTCTGCGGTCTTTCCCGGCGGAACATCGGTCCCATTGTGTAGAGTTTCGTAATCTGGTCAAAAGAGTGCATATTATGTTCGATGTAGGCGCGGATAATGGAGGCCGTGGCTTCGGGACGCAATGTCAAAAGTTCATCATCGCGATCACGAAATGTATACATTTCTTTTTCGACGATGTCTGTTGTTTCTCCAATGCTTCTTTTAAATAATTCGGCTTTTTCCATAATCGGGACACGAATTTCGCGAAAACCGAAAGAACCAAAAACCTGACGGGCGATTGATTCGATATGATTCCAAGTCGGAGCATCTTCCGGCAATATATCTTTAATTCCTGTAATCGAGTTTATTTTTTCCATAAATATCAGACCAAAATTTAATGAAATTTAATGAAGTTAACTAGCATATAGTATGCTGGTTATCAATGAAAAAAAATGGTTAATCAACAAGTACTTATCTGCTTTTCCGAAAAGTATCAATGTTCAATTTTGTGCCGTCGGTCATCAGAGTTACCGCTCCATCACGATCAGTGCGGAAAATATTAACGCCTGCATCGCTGTATCTTTGGAGCGTTGACGGATGCGGATGGTGAAATACATTCGCTTTACCGGCGCTGACTATCGCATAACGGCAGGCGACAGCTTTAATGAATTCGGCACTGCTGGAGTGAGCTGAGCCATGATGAGGAACCACCAGAACATCACTGCGTAAATCTGTTTTGGATTTAATAAGCTGCTTTTCAATATCAGCAGAAATATCACCGGGTATAAGAAAACTTGCCTTGCCGAATGTTATTTTCAAAACCAGAGAGGAATCGTTAACTTCATCGTAAGAAAGATTATTCATATCTTGAGGCGAATAATTTAACGGCCATAAGACCTTGACTCTGACACCGTTAAATATTCTTTCCGGAGATTTATTAGAGGTCATACATACATTAATATTATTAAGCTTGATTGCTTTTTCCCATTCCGGATAGATTTCTAAATCAATTGGTAAGTTCGACCTCCAAACCTGTCGGACATTAAAATTATTCATTATGTAGGTCAGTCCCAGTAAATGATCGGGATGAGGGTGGCTTAGCACAATCGTATCAATATTGCTGATTCTTTCATGATAGAGAAAAGGAGCAAGAACAGATTTACCGACATCAAAGGAACTGTCCGAAAAACCGCCACCGTCAATAAGCATATTTCCCCCGCCGGGAAACCGCACAAAAGTTGAATTTCCCTGTCCCACATCAATAATTGTGATTTTTAAATCAGACGAAAATTTGTCTTTAAATGTAAGGTAAGTTATGTCCGCCGCAAAAAATAAAACGACAATAACTAATAAATATTTTAAAACTTGGAAACGGCGCAGTAAAAATCCCTTTTGAGTTTTCTTTTTTTCCCTCTCGTCAATAAATTGAATAAGAAGAAAAATGAATAAATAAAAAAATGCAATTTCAACTATGTTGGGTGTGGTGCAATTGAAAGAAGACGAGGGGAGCGCCGCTAATTTGTTTATTATATTTACTGATATTTGCACAAAGAAAGAAGCCAGTTTAATTAAGTAGCCGGCGATTACCGGAGAAAAGAAGGCTGAGAGGATAAAAAACATGGATATAGTCAGCACCAGTGTTCCCAAAAGAGGAACTAAAATCAGATTGGCAATAATTGTTATAGAAGAAACGCGGTTGGAATAATATATGATTAAAGGCAAGGTGCCGATTGTTACCGCGCTGCATACAATAGCCGACAAATATATATACCGGATAATACTTTGTCCCCATAACGGAAGAAGCTCAAGTTGCTTTATAGAAAAATCGCGGAAACGGGGAATAATGTAAATGAGCGCTAAAACAGCCATGAAAGAAAGTTGAAAAGAACTATCAAAAAGAGCTTCCGGTGAAATAACCAGAATAATTAAAGCCGCCAGAACCAGCGTATTATAAAGGTCTTTTTGCCTTCCCACAATCAGGGCAATCAAAATGATCAGCGCCATGAGAGTTGACCGCTGGACGGGAATTTCCATTCCTGCAATGAAAGCGGAGATTAATACCATAAGAAACGCGGCTACCGTCGCTAATTTAATTATATTAAATCTGAGCATCAGATATTCTGAGGACTTCAAAACAAGAAAAACAAAGAAAAAAGCGGACGCCGCAATTATCCCGATATGCAGGCCGTTAATTGACAAAATATGTGAAGTGCCCGTTTTATTGAAATTGTCCCGCACGGCAGCAGGGATTGCCTTTTGATTGCCGATGGTCATGGCTTCAATGATTTCTCTTTGTGGAGTAGAAGCATTTTGGTAAATTATCCGTTTTAATTAAAGTCTGAATGTTTCCAGTTTTAATCTGATGCCACTGGCGGTATTTTGTCTCAGCAGTACAATTTGTGAATTATTGGCAACGGACCCGGTGGCGTAAATACCCTGGAGATTCATATAGCGTTCATAATCAAAACCACCGGGATTTTGAAAGCTTTGTATTTTCTTCAATACAGAATGAAAACGAATAAAATCAACATATTGGAAACTTAAATCAGAAGGAATTACCAGACGAATATTGCCTGAAACCGGAATATATGCTTTATCGTTTATAATGCGCTGACAGCGAACAAATAAAACTAGTTTATCGGGATAAGCGAAGGGATTTTCGATGACAACGCCTTCCAACACTAATTTGCCCACATTGATATAGCGGCTTATATGTTTATCGGGTCGAATTAAATATTCTTGACTTTGAATATCGAAATAACCCAGCAGGAATGTAAAACTGATGATTAAAAGGAAGCTTGTCGCAGTCCATTTTTTTATGATGGCCACAAGAAGAGAAATAAGTATTACTATGATTCCTCCGAACAGCAAATATCCGGGAATGGCCAAATAATAACCGCCGATGATGCCAGTAATTAGAGCGATTAAGGGATAAATTAACGGTCCGCGCATATATTTTTAATATTTTTATTTCAAAAAAGAGTTCAAATTTATTAGCGAAAATTCGTAAAATATTATAGCATGATCTTGAAAATGTAGCGCCCAAAAATAATTAAGAAGATAGCGATGTATAAAGAAACCTCCATAGATGAAAAAGATAAAAGGCGGTTACGGTTTTTAATCATATATAGAGTTATCATCATGACTCTGTTTCTGGGGATTGCCATTTATATCGATATAAAGAAGCAGGGACCCCCAGTTTCATCAAATACCATCTATTTGCTTTATTCGATTATCGTCTTAACTTATATAATCTCCGTTGTTTACGCCTTACTCTTGAAATATTCTAAGGACTTGCGCTTCAATATTTACCTACAGCTAACTGTAGACATTATACTTATTACTTTCCTTGTCTATTTCACCGGTAGTTCCCGCAGTAATTATTCACTTCTTTACACGCTGGTTATAATATATTCGGTAATTTTCCTTGGCCGTAGAGGAGGTTTAATCGTCGCCTCAGCCTCCTGCATATTTTATGGACTGCTCTTAGACCTAGAATTTTACGAATGGCTACCTTCCATTTCATTTGTTGACCGTGATTACAATGTCAGCGCGGGAGATGTTCTCATTCGCGTTTTGGTACATATTGTCTCATTCTATAGTATAGCCTTTTTAGCCAGTTTTGTTGTCGAACAAGAAAAGAAAACAAGATATTTATTGCAAGAAAAAGAATCGGCTTTTGCGCAACTGGACTTGCTGTTTCGCAGTATAATTGAGTCCGTTGACACTGGTGTAATGACAATAGATTTACAAGGCCGAATAAAAACTTTTAATCGAGCAGCAGAAGAGATTACCGGATTTCCCCTGCGGGACATAGAAAACAGACAAATTGAGGATTTTTTCCCGGAATTTATGCCATTTTTTTCAGCGCAGAACGCTAATATACAGAACAAAAGCCGAATAGAAACTATTATCAAAGGAGAAAAAGGGATAAAAATTCATCTGGGCTGTTCGATTTCCCCCTTAAAGGACAAGAACGAAAAGCAAATAGGGAATATCCTGATTTTTCAGGACATCACAGAAATTAGGCGGATGGAAGAGAACCTCGAAAAGAGTAAGAGATTGGCTTTAATCGGGGAAATGGCCGCGGGATTGGCGCATGAAATGAGAAATCCGCTGGCTTCGATAACCGGATCAATTGAGCTTTTGAAGCAGGGGTTGAACTTAGAAGAAACCGATAAACGCTTGATGCAGATAATTTTACGCGGCAAAAATCAACTGGATAGCTTTGTACGAGACTTTCTTCTGCTGGCGCGTCCCATTCCTTTGTCCAGGGAACTGGTTGATGTAAACATGGTTGCCGAAGAAGTTCTCGAGAACATGAAATTATCCAATGAATGGTCGAGTAAAATAAAAATTATGAAAGTATTTTCAGATAATGTCGCTATTTTTGCCAATAGGGAACAGATCAGACAAATTATTCACAATCTTGTTCTTAATGCCGTTCAGGCAATGGAGAAAGGAGGCGTTTTATCTGTGGAAACTGCATTGGTAAAATTGGACGATAAAAAGGAATACACTGAAATTAAAATTACGGATACCGGCTGCGGCATTGATCAAGAAAATTTGAAGAAAATATTTGAACCTTTCTTTACCAATAAAGATAAGGGAACCGGTTTAGGTTTAACGATAGTCGGCCGTATTGTTGAAGGCTACAGCGGAAAAATAAAGATAGAGAGCGCTATAAATATTGGTACAAGTTGCGCCGTTTGGCTGCCTGCAAAAGATGAAAGCATTCAGCAAACAACTGTATATAACACGTAAGAGAAACTAAGGTGAGAGTATGGCCAAAATTTTGGTTCTTGATGACAATCAGGACATGAGAGAATTTATGGAAATAATGCTCACAAAAGAAGGTTACGACGTAGTTTGCGCCGAAGATCCCTCCAAAGCAATCGCTCTCTGCAATAAAAAAGACTTTGATCTGGTTATCACTGATTTAAGAATGCCTAAAATCGACGGCATTGAGTTTCTTAAAGCCATTAAGGATAAAAAACCGGAAACAATAGTTATTCTTATTACAGCCTATGCCTCAGGAGAAACAGCCGTAAACGCCATGAAAGAAGGCGCTTATGATTATGTGGAAAAAGGAGGCAGTATTGAAGAACTAAAAAAGATAGTGCGCGCCGCTTTGGTAAAAAAAGGACTATTGACCGAAAATGAGACTGTAAAAAAAGAGCAAACTGAAGATACAACATTTGGCGGAATGATTGGAACAAGCCGGGAAATGATAAAAGTATTCGCGACAATTAAAAAAGTTGCCGACACTCCGGCAAATATTTTTATTTTGGGGGAAAGCGGAACAGGTAAAGAACTGGTCGCGCGCGCAATTCATGAAAACTCACCGCGTTCTAAAATGCCTTTTAACGCCATTAACAGCGGCGGAATACCGGAAAATCTGCTGGAGAGCGAACTTTTCGGCTATATGAAAGGTTCGTTCACCGGCGCTTATGCCGATAAGCCGGGATTTTTCGAAATGGCAAAGGGAGGCACAATATTTCTAGACGAAATCGGGGAGTTACCTCCTGTACTTCAAGTAAAACTTTTACGTGTAGTTCAGGAAAAAACTTTTCGGCGTATCGGCGGCGTTGAGGATATCAAAGTTGATGTGCGGATAATTTCCGCCACCAATCAAAATCTGGAAGAAAAAGTCAAAAAAGGGGAATTTAGAGAGGATCTTTATTTTCGGTTGAATGTCATTCCTATTCATATGCCGCCACTAAGAGAAAGAAAAGAAGATATACCTCTTCTAACGGAGCATTTTATTGAGAAATACGCGAAAGAATTCGGCAAGGAAATCAGAACAATTTCTTCATATGCAATGGAATTGTTGCTGGATTATGCCTTTCCCGGAAATATTCGTGAATTGGAAAATATCATCGAACGAGGCGTAGCCATGGAGAGCTCCAATATAATCTTGCCGGAAAACTTAGTATTAGCAGCCAATGCCGCCTCCGGCGTGCAAAATTTTGATATCGGGATTACAGACGCTGGAATTGACTTGAATTCGGAATTGGGAAAAATAGAAAAAACAATTATCGAGAAAGTTCTGCGGAAAACTAAAGGCTCAAAAACAAAAGCCGCGGAGCTTTTGCACGTCACCTTTGATTCACTCCGTTATCGTATGGAGAAATTGGGCGTGGAGTAGAATAACCCTTTTTAGCGGTGCTTGGATTTTTATAAAGATACATATAAACATTGTTAGACGTCTCCGGAGAACAGCATGCTGCCTATTCGCCTTGAATTTAGTTCTCGGCTCGCTGCGCCAACGGATGAAGTTTGGAAATGGATTACTTCGTGGAAGAGCATCTCTACCGAAATTTTGCCTTACTTCCGGAAGATGACACCGAACGGTGTAACGAGCATCGATGATCTGAACGTCGTCCCTGGCACACCGTTGTTCCGAAGCCGTGTATACTTATTCGGAATAATACCCATCGACCATTCCGACGTAACTCTTTTGGAATTGGACAAGGGTAGAGGATTTGTTGAACAGTCCCCCCTGGGATCGATGACTCTCTGGCATCACTAAAGAAGGATAAGCAACGGTGCAAACGGTTGCACAACTACGGACATTCTTACCTTTCAGCCACGGATGAGCCGGAGACTTGTTGCTTGGTTTATTGGTCGCGTTTTTAAGCACCGTCATGCCGTATTTAAACGATACCTTGGGCCAGCCGTCTTAAACACGGCACTCAAGGCGGGCGTGCAAAAGCAGCGCACCGCTTAGCTCTGCGTTATTTTTTCGGACGCTTTTTCACTATTTTCTCTTCTTTTGATTCGTCATACTGGGCAATGATATCTTTAAGTTCCATGTCGTGATCTTCCAGAATCACATAACGCTGTTCATCGTCGTCACCGGCGGTTAATTTTGAGGCGTCGTCGGTTTTGTAGGCGTCATCTACAGAGGACATATAAATTACATCCTGAACGGCGTTGGGATCGATAAGAGAGGAAACGTAATCCTTTTCCTTGGAAGAATCCGCCCCCATGCCGAAACTCTTATAGGGATGGACAAACGAGGAACGTTCATTGATAAATTCCTTTTCATAAAGGTTCATCGTGAACATGCCCTCATTTCTGCTCGTAAGCATGATCGTTTCTAATTGTGTCAGCTTGTTTTCTCGAATACTGCTCTGAACCGATGGTGTCCCCTTTAAGATAGAAAGGATAGGCACGCGGAAACCGACTTTTTTAATAAGGGTCAATTGCTGAACAATAAGCCAGGAAAGAGTTGAAGCGAACTGGTAGCGAATGACATCCTGATTCTCACCGGTAACGCAGTTGTTGATCCGATAAACCGCATCTTCAGCAGTGGCTGCGTGCAGTGTAGCGAAAACGAGGTGCCCAGACTCGGCGGCATTGAGGGTTAGTCGAATTGTATCCGGTTCTCTTAATTCTCCTACGAAGATCACATCGGGATTTTCTCTCAGAACATCCAGAAGTCCTTGGTCGAAGGAAGGGACGTGGACACCGACTTCGCGCTGTTCGATGAAAGATTTCTTAGGTTTAAACCTGTATTCAATCGGATCTTCAATTGTTATGATATGGGTGGGTCTAGTTCGGTTGATTTCTTCAATAATGGCGGCAATGGTGGTCGATTTGCCAAAACCCGTACTTCCACAAACCAGTATAAGGCCGGATTGAAGTTCAACAATCTGGTTAAGCGATGGATGCAGGTTGAGCGAAGTTAAATCAGGAATCGTTTCCGGAAGCAGACGTATAGCAAGACTCAACCCACGGGTTGTATAAAACGCATTGATTCTAACACGCACATGGTTGAAAGAAAGGGCGAAATCAACAGACCATCTTTTTCTGAGCATTTGCAGTTGCCGGTCGCTCAACATTTCTTTGACCATAGCGTCTATTTCCGTATGCGACCATTTAATATTTTTATCAAAATGGATGACGCCGTCTCTACGGAAGATCAAAGGAAAACCTCCCGTAATGTGGAGGTCGGAAAGTCTTTGCTTGATGGCGGCTAGGATTAAATCTGTAAAACGCTGATTCATATTTACTTCCTAAGAGACTATTCGCGCTATCGCTATAATGATTATATGTTTCCTCTCCGAAAAAACTGTATCCAGTTTCCTAACTATATGAAAATGGTGCATATGTGTCAAGAAAATTAAACAACATGATATCGCAGTTTCAGCGTAAAAACTTATTAGCTTGGTTGAGAAAATATAAGGTCAATAGCATGGATTTTTGATTAATCATAACATTGTCGGTTATTAATGACTCGATAATATTTTAAAGATCGTCGAAAATGATTATTTACTTTTTTCTTGACTTTTTCCGCATATTTGCTCTATATGCGCCATACAAGCGGAATGAATGGGTATGATTGAGAAATTGGTTTTTAAAAGGGCAGCTTTTATATACTTTTTTAGCTTTATCAAAAGAGGGGTCTGCCTGATAGAGTTATGACCGGTTATATAAGGAAAAAAACCGTGGGCAGATAAATATCAGCCCACGGTTTTTTTTTGTCGTGAAGCTTGGGAAACAAATATTTGGAATAATAAAGGGAGGAGGGAAATGAAAAAGAGGATTGGTATTTTAATGACATTGATGGTTACTGTTTTCTTGTTTACCGCTCTTATAAATGCGCAGGCCAGGACGATCAAAGTAGGCGCGGCTATCAACTTGACCGGGCCGGCTTCTACTTGGGGCCAGTTTCATGAAAAAGGTCAGCGCGATTATTTCCGCTATGTAAATGAAGTTAAGGGAGGAGTATTCGGCAACAAGATAGAAATGATCACTGTGGATACGGCTTATAAAGTGCCGGAGGCTCAGGCTGCTGTGCAGAAATTCGTTTTGCAGGATAAAGTAGATATGATCGCCACCTGGGGCGCCGGTGAAGGATTAGCGGCAAAACCAATAATTCAAAAATACAAGGTGCCGACGATCAATTATTCCACCAGTTGGGAAATACTCGAAAAGCCGGTAGATTATATGTATCTTCCTTTCGGCAGTTATAAAATGGATTGTCACGCTGTGTTGGAATATATTAAAGCAATTCATAAAGGCAAAGATGCTCCCAAAGTCGGCCTGCTCACTTACAATAACACTTACGGCCGCTCAATTCACGAACCCAGCAAAGAATACGCCGCTAAATTAAAAATTGATATCGTTGCCATTGAGGAATTTCCGCCGAAAACAGTTGATTTGAACACCGAACTGCTTCGTCTGCAGAAAAAAGGAGCGGAATATATCTTTATGCAAATGCTGCCTTCAGCGATAATAACCGCCTTCAAAAGCGCCGACCGCATTAATTTCAGGCCTCTGTTTTTGGGAACATGGACCTCCACCGATCCGGATTTCTTTAAAATGAGCGGCGGGCTGATTCGTGATAGGTTTGTTATTCAGTTTCCCGGAACGTTGCCGGGTGACAGATCCGGCGGAATGAAGATATTGAGCGAATTATGGAAGCGTTATAAGACAGTGGAAAAATTCGACGCTTCCTATTGGGAAGGGGTTGTTGTCGGAATGATTATGGAAAGAGCATTTATACGTGCTTATGAAAGGAGCAAAGAAATAAATCCGGAAACCATCAATGCCGCCATGGAATCATTTAAAAATGAAGATTTCGGCGGTTTGGTCCCCAATATAACATACACTAAAGAAGATCACGGAGCGTCATTCACTGCCCGCATGGTCCAAGTAAAAGAAGACGGAACATATATACCGCTGACTAATTTTTATGTTCCGGGCAAAGACAAAATTAAATTGCTCAAGAAATAGTTAAGCGCAAATATTTCTTAATTGTGAAGAAACAATATGGATGCAGCAAAACCCAATTCTACGCAGGGTAAACGCCGCAGATGAATTTTTTGCGAAGTAACTGAAGGATTGTAATGAAAGCTTTCCGCAGCCGGCCGTCGATAATGATCAGCAGACGAGAAGAAAATAAAAAAGCTGAGCTGGAAATTAAAAGTCTGCGCCTTACTTTTGGAGGCGTTACGGCCGTAAAAGATGTTGATCTCAACGTTCATACCGGCGAGTTGATGGCAATCATTGGCCCGAATGGGGCTGGTAAAACCAGTCTGCTCAACTGCATCACTGGATTTTACCGCCCCCAAAAAGGCCGAATAACATTTAACGGCACAGATATTACCGACTTACACACTCACCAGCTTGTTGATGTGGGTATCGGCAGAACATTTCAGAATATTGAGCTTTTTCCGGGGATGACGGTGCTCGCCAATATGACGCTGGCCCGCCACATTCACTGCCATTACAGCTTTATTCATTCTTGTCTTTTTTCTCCATCCGTAAAAAAAGAAGAAATTCGCCACCGGCAAATATTGGAAGAAATCATTGATTTTCTGGAGATGCAGTCAATTCGGAAAAAAACAGTTGGTTCTTTGCCTTACGGAATGATGAAAAGGGTTGAGTTGGGAAGGGCGCTGGCGCTGGAGCCCAGGCTGCTTATTTTGGATGAACCTTTCGCCGGAATGAATTTGGAAGAAAAGGAAGATATAGTTCGTTTTCTTCTGGAATTAAATCAGAGATGGGGCCTGACAATGATTTTGGTGGAGCATGATATGTCTATAGTCATGAATATTTCCAAGCGCATTATGGTTTTAAATTTTGGCGAAAAAATAGGGGAGGGTACGGCTGAAGAAATCAGCGGCCATCCCGAAGTTGTCAGAGCATATCTGGGCGATTCCGGTACATTATAAAGCTATGAAAAAGGCGTAAATAATTTGGACATTGTGACACAAAAACAATCGTATGGATATAATTTAACGATACCGCAAATCCTGGCCGAAAACGCCGTCAAATACGGCGAAACAAAAACTGCTATTCGGGAAAAAGCATACGGCATTTGGCAAAGATATAGCTGGTCTGATTATAATAGTTATATGAAGAAAACGGCCGGTGGATTTGCTGTTCTTGATCTTCAACGCGGGGAAACTGTTTGCCTTAATCTAGAAAATCATCCGGAATGGCTTTTTTGCGAAATTGCCGCCCATGCTCTGGGCGCAATCACACTGAATTTATTCACATCGTCCATAGCCGAAGAATTATGCACATCTATTAAACGCGTCAATTCCTCAATCATAGTAGTTCAGGATCAAGAACAAGTAGATAAACTTCTAGAAGTTAAAGAGAAGCTGCCGCAAATCAAGAAAGTCGTATATATTGACCCCACGGGGATGACGTCTTATGAAAATGATTCTTGGTTGATCAGTTATGCACGGCTTTTAAAGGAAGGAGAAAAATTTAATTCAGAAAATCATTGCTTTGTTGATGAGGAAATAGAAAAAGGCCGGCCTGATGATATCGCCGTCATGATTCAAACTTCGGGCACGACAGGCATTCCCAAATTAGCCGTTCTTTCCCATCGGAATTTTACGCAAATGGCTGTGCAATGGATAGAAGCGGCAGGGATTAAGCCCGAAGAAAATTGGCTATCCATGTCGCCGCCGGCCTGGATAGTTGATCAGATGTGGGGTATGGGCGTGGCGCTTTCAGGTGCAATGACAATGAATTTTCCGGAAACCGCGGAGACGGTAATTGAAGATTTTCGGGAAATTGGTCCTTCCATGTTAATTACGGTATCACGTTTTTGGGAAGATATGGCTTCGCGCATCCGCGTAAAAATATCCGATGCGGGCTGGATAAAGAAAAAATTGTTTTACTCGGGGGAGAAAATTGGTAAAGCTTACGTCAATAAAAAGGCCAAAAAAGCTGTCATCCCTTTATCGTTAAAGATTCTATATAAATTAATGTCTATCGTTGTTTACCATCCGCTTTTAGACAGGATAGGTTGCTCTCGTTTTCGGAGCGCCTTTACAGGCGGTCATCCAATCAGCCCCGATGTAATTTTGTTTTTCCGCGCCATTGGTTTGAATTTAAAACAATGCTATGGACTAACCGAAGCGGGGGGCATATTCCAAATTCAGCCGGATAACGAAGTAAAGCTCGAGACCGTGGGCAAGCCTTTACCCCGGACGGAAGTGAAAATTGCCGATGATCAGGAAGTTTTGGTACGCTCTGAAGCTAATTTTTCTGGTTATTATGATGATTATCAAGCAACACAGGCAGCTTATGATAATGGCTGGTTGAAAACCGGTGATGCCGGTTACATTGATAATGATGGCCACTTATTAATAATTGGACGCAAAGAAGATATTATCCGCAATAAAAGCGGCGAGGCTTTCTCTCCTGACTTTATCGAAACACGTTTGAAGTTCAGCCCCTACATTAAAGAAGCGGTAATCTTCGGTGAGGGCCGTCCATTCATTACCGTCATGATCAATATTGATATGGGTAATGTCGGCAATTGGGCGGAAGACCGTATGATTCCCTACACGACATATATGGATCTTACGCAGCAGCCGTCAGTGGAAGAATTGATATTAAAAGAAGTATGTAAAGTTAATGAGCAGCTGCCCGATGTAATGAAGGTTAAAAAGTTTACTTTGCTGTATAAACTTCTGGACGCTGACGAAGAGGAATTAACGCGTACCGGCAAAGTCCGGCGCCGTTTTGTTTACGGTTTATATATTAAAATCATCGAATCAATGTATCGTGATGAAAAAAATGTTAAGGTAATCGGAATAATTCGCTACCGTGATGGGCGAATAGGCGAGATTGAAACAACAGTAAATATTATCAAAGTCAGTTGAGGAATCTATCCATGGATTTTTTTCTGCAATTATTGGTTAACGGAGTTTGCGTAGGGCTTCTCTATGGTATATCGGCGATGGGCTTTGTGATGATTTTTAAGTCCTCCAGCGTTTTGAATTTTGCTCATGGCGAACTTTTAGCCCTGGGAGCTTTCTTCTTTTTAGCGTTGATCAGTTGGGCTAAATTGCCCATATTAATTGCTTTTGTTTTGACGCTTGTTGGTAGTTTTATTTTGGGATTTCTAATTGAGAAATTTTTTCTGCGTCCGTTAATTGGAGAAAAACTGATTTTTGTCATTATGCTGACGGTAGGTTTGGCGGCGATGTTTAAAGGATTTATTCTGCTGATTTGGGGCGGAAATTTGCATACCTATCCCGAATTTTTAAGCGAATCAATCGCCCTGAAGTTGGGATCCATATATATTGCACCTGTGTACACTGCCACCCTGATTATCAGCATTATTTTCCTGATTTTATTCGGGCTGTTTTTCAAAAAATCGGCTCAGGGAATTTATATGCGTTCCGTGGCCGATAATCAAAAAGCGGCTCTTTCTCTAGGAGTCCACGTCCGGCGAGTCTTTGCGCTATCTTGGGCTATTGCCGCCCTGGTGGCCAGCATGAGCGGCATAGTTCTCGGAATTATCAACGGTGTTAATGTACACGATTTGAGTTCGATCGGGTTAAAAGTATTTCCTGTGGTAATTTTAGGCGGGCTGGACAGCATCGGCGGCGCGATAGTAGGCGGTATTATAATCGGCCTTCTGGAAACATTTACCGGCGGCTACTTGTCGCCTTCACTGTGTGATGTCGTGCCTTATATTGTGCTTGTTTTTATTTTGCTGGTCAAGCCTTATGGCTTGTTTGGCCTGGTAGAAATTGAAAGGGTTTAAATGAAAAAGTTTTCATTTCATTCTTGCGGCAATTATCGCGAAAATTATGCTGAAGAATTAAGAATATTTGAAACATATTTCGGCCGAATTTGCCTGGGATTATTTTTGATTTTATTCTTTGCTGTCGCACCTTTTGTTGTGAGCGCTTACATGCTGTATATTTTAAATATGATCGGCATAGCGGCGATAGCCGCTATCGGGCTCAACATTCTGATCGGTTATACCGGACAAATATCTTTGGGTCACGGAGCTTTTTTCGGAGTGGGAGCTTATGCCGCCGCTATTTTGGCCACTAGATTAGGATTGGGATTTTATTTAGCCATACCGGCGGCGGGTATTATAACCGCCCTTGTCGGAATGATATTCGGTATTCCTTCGGGACGTTTAAAGGGGCTTTATTTGACCATTGCCACACTTGCCGGACAGTTTATCATTGAATATGTTTTAATTCATTGGGATTACCTGACCAAAGGAACGATGGGTATTACTTTGCCCGCGCCGAAAATTATCCAGTGGGAAATTACCGGAGATAAAGCATTTTTCTTTTTGATTTTTATCAGCCTGGTTCTCATGACCTGGTTTGCTGTAAACATCATGCGCAGTAAATACGGCCGGGCTTTCATCGCCATCCGCGATAACGACCGCGCGGCAGAAGGGATGGGTATCCCCATTTTTAAATATAAATTGTTGTCTTTCGCAATCAGCTCTTTTTATGCCGGATTTGCCGGAGCGCTTTGGGCCTATTATATGATAAGCATAACTACGGAACCATTTAATTTGGGGCTTTCCATAGAATTTATCGCGATGGTCATTATCGGCGGATTGGGAAACATTCCCGGCGCTATTTTCGGTGCCACTTTTATTACTTTATTAAATGAATTTTTGAGGTTTTTTACCGGGCTTCTCATGAATATCGGCTTTGTCGTGAGCTTTGGCTTGAATATGGCGCCGCTTAGAGAATTTACTTTTGGGCTGGTTATTGTTTTATTTATATTGCTGGAACCGCGAGGACTGGCCGAACTATGGCGAATTGCCCGCTCCAGTTTCCGGCTGTGGCCTTTTTCGTATTAGAAAATTAGTATTTGCATTTTTATAAAAAGCAAATACGTAAATTTTCTTATCCCGCATAGCGGGATTAGTAAGTTAACACTTATCCCGTTTATCGGGGTTAGGATAAAAAATGGGCGAGATACTTTTACAATTGAATAATATTTCCGTTGTATATTCAGATGTTATACAGGTATTAAAAGGAGTTTCTTTATCTGTGGAAAAGGGACATATTGTTTCGCTATTAGGCAGTAACGGCGCGGGTAAGACAACTACGCTTAAGGCTATCTCCGGTCTGCTTAAGCCCGAAAACGGCAAGGTTACGGATGGATCGATTATTTACAACGGTAAAAATATCCAAAATCAAGCGCCCGAATACATCACACGTCAGGGTATAATTCAAGTTTTAGAGGGGCGTCAGCCTTTTAAATATCTGACTATCGAAGAGAATTTGCGTGTCGGCACTGCTACACGTTCAGGCCAGCCTTATAAGGAAGATTTGGAACTTGTCTATAAATATTTCCCCGCATTAATACCGAGGAAAAAATCTCTGGCCGGATACTGCAGCGGCGGTGAGTTGCAGATGCTGGTAATCGGACGGGCTTTAATGGCCCACCCGCAGCTCTTGATGCTGGACGAGCCTTCATTGGGGCTTGCCCCGCTGGTTGTCCAGGAGATATTCCGCATAATAAAGATGATCAACGAAGAGCATGGAACAACTATAGTCTTAGTGGAACAAAACGCCAATATGGCCCTGCAAGTGGCTCATTACGGATACGTTATGGAGAACGGTAAAATAGTGATGGAAGGCAGCGCTGATGATCTGGCTAAAAATCCAGATGTTAAAGAATTTTATTTGGGCATGTCGGCATCGGGAATTGCCAAATCCTATAAAGATGTTAAAGCGTATCGCCGCCGCAAACGCTGGCTGTAATAATGAGACCCAAGCTTCAGAAACAAAGTGCACTGAAGCTTGCAGGTCGAATTATCCCCGAAGCGAAGCGGATGGGAATGAGTACATTTAGTATCTGTAGTTAACTTTGTTGGCGGAGCCTGCCCGACGCATGCCTGGGTCGTCGGCTTCTTCGGCGTATATACAATACGTTGAGGAAGCCGACAACGCAGCTAACAAAGTTAGCCAAAGAAAGCAAAATGGCATAAGAAGGGAATATATGAATCGCACATTTGATAAAAAAGAATCTTGGACTAATAAAGAACGAAAAATAAGGCAAGATGAGAGTTTGGCCAGAATGGTAAAGCTTGGTTATGAAAAGTCGGCGCAGTTAAAGGAAATATTTGATGCTCAAAAGATAAATCCCGCCAAGATCAAGTCACGGGAAGACTTGGAAAGGCTACCGGTTACTTCCCGCGAAAAACTAGTGGATATGGAAATGCAGGAACCTCCTTATGCCGGATTGGAAAACCCGGAGATGCATATTGATCGAATTTTTACATCCCCCGGGCCGGTTTATGAACCGCATCTTTCCGAAAATGATTATTTGTGGGCACGTGCTTTTTTCGCCGCAGGTATTGGTCCTGCCGATATTGCCCTCAACGCCTTTTCCTATCATCTGGTAGCGGCAGGGCTTACTTTTCATAATGGACTGCGCAAAGTTGGCGCTACAGTGGTTCCTTCCGGTACTTCCTCTTCCCAGATTCAAGTGCAATTAATAAAAGATTTGCAAGTAACCGCTTATGTCGGCACGCCCAGCTTTTTAATGGCGATAATTATCAAGACAAAAGAGATGGGTTTTGATTTTAAAAAGGACTTTCAATTAAAAAAAGCGTGTTTTGCCGCCGAACCGTTATCGGCTAATTTGCGCCGGAATTTCGAAAACGAATACGGCATTGATACCTATCAAATGTACGGAGCTACCGAGGTTGGCGATGTGGCTTATGAATGTTCACAGAAAAACGGCTGGCATATTTGTGAAGAAACAATCGTGGAAATTATTGATCCTACAACCGGCAAAAGCTTACCTTCTGGTGAATTGGGCGAAGTGGTAGTCACTCGGCTCAACGAAATCTTCTTTTTGCTGCGCTTTGGAACGGGTGATTTATCACGTTTGATTACTGAGCCTTGTCCCTGCGGCCGAACATCTTACCGGTTGACCGGAATAGCGGGACGCGTTGGTGACGCCGTTAAAGTCCGCGGTTTATTTCTGGCACCCAGTCAGCTCAAAATGATTCAAGCAAAATTAAACAATATTCCCTTGCAGGCGGTTGTGAATCGTAAAGGTCACGAAGACATACTAAAAATTGTTATCGAAAAGATCGCGCCGGAAATCGGCAGTGCTCAGTGGGAACAAAGTTTTAAAAATTTTTTTAAAGAAATTTGTACCGTTAAAGTAGATCAAGTGGAATATGTGGATAAAGGTAAAATCAAACTGGAGGAGAAGTTGATTGTTGACCAACGTCAGTGGTAATGAGACTCCAATATAACAAGTGTAGCGAAGTTAGATTGATTAGTCGAATTATCCCGCCAAAGGCAGGGATTTTGAGACCCAAGTTTCAGAAACAAAGTGCATAACCTAAAGGTCACTACCGCTGAAACTTGCTGGTCGAATTAATGAAACTCAGATATTACAAGCATAGCGTGGTAATATCTGCTAGTTGAATTATCCCCAGCCGCAGGCGTTTTGACATCCCGCTACTGCGGGATAAAGAGGAAGGTCATAAGCAATGTCCGCTCAAATTGATTCTTTGGGGGCAACAGTACTTTGAATCTCTTTTTTTCCCAGAAAATAGGCATCAACAGTTGAAAAAATCCACAGAAGAATCATAAATATTATAATCAGGATTAAGTAGAACAAGTTCAACGCCTTGACGGAATTAACCGCCAGAATAACTATATCGCCGAAATGAACAGTGCCTTTTTTAAAAGGAGCAGCTTTTAAAGCAGCAAGGGCTACTTGAACCACTGCCCAGGTAATTAATATAACTCCGACAGCGACAGGCAATATAATCGCTAATCCTCTTTTATATCTTTTTAAATAAAGCTGTCCCCAGCCGGGGAATAACAATGCACTTAACAATGCTGCTTTAGTGGCTAAGTTAATAAATTATCCTCCTCAACAAAACATAAGTTTGGTGACTACGAAAGAATAGTAACGTCTTTTATCTTTAGCTGAATATCGGAAGCTCCATTCCAACGGTTAATTTGCGGTGTGAAAGCAACATCAAGATTGGCTCCCGTAAGAGCATTCAGATATTTACCCATGCTAAACCAAATAGAATCACAAGACATCCCTTTGCTCGTGAGTCTCATTTTTAAATGATTATTGCCGACTATTGACGGGGACGAAACTTTAATATTACGAGCGCAAAGGATCGGTTCCGGATTTTTGCTGCCAAAGGGTGCGAGCATATCCATCTGGCCGATTAAATTCAGATTGATATCAGAAAGTTGGCATTCCGAATCAATAAAGGTTTGGGGAATAAGCTCCGGAGATTGAACGCTATCGTGAATTATTTCATCTAAAAGACTGGCAAATTCATCAATATCATCTTCCTTGATGGAAATTCCTGCCGCATGGCTGTGACCGCCATAAGAAAGCAAAAGAGAAGCGCATTGCTGAATTCCCTTATAAATATTAAAATCAGAAATGCTTCTGCCAGAGCCTTTGCCCACACCGTTATTCAAACTAATGACAAATGTCGGGCGACTGAAAAGGTCGACAAGACGGGAGGCTACAATGCCGACAACGCCCGGATGCCACTTATCGGACGCAAAAACAAGAGCATTCAACTTTTCTATATCCGGAATATTGCCGATTTTTTCGAGAATTTCGTTTAAAATGTTTTTTTCGATTGATTGCCGGCGGCGGTTGTGGGAATCAAGCTTTTCGGCCAATAGGCGAGCTTCGTCAATATTTTCAGTCAAAAGCAATTCCACTGCCTCCAGAGGAGAAGCGATGCGGCCGGCGGCATTGATGCGGGGAATGAGACAAAAAGAAGCTTTAAAAGAATCGATCGTTTGGCCGTCAACGCCGCTGACTTCTTTGAGGGCTTTGATTCCCGGACGCTTGCCTTCGGTAATCAGTTCCAAACCGATTTTGGCAAAAATTCTATTTTCATCAACAAGCGGCGCGATGTCGCCAATAGTTCCCAGAGCGACAATATCGAGATATTCTTTTAAATTGGGGTAATCTTCGTTTTTCCAAAATCCTTCCTTGCGCAAACTGCCGCGCAAAGCGATGAGAAAGTTATAGGCAATGCCCACGCCGGCCAGCTCTTTGAAAGGGAAGATACAGTCTTCGCGATTTGGATTTATGGAGGCGACGGCGGGAGGAAGTGCTCCTGATATTTCATGATGATCCAGAACAATCGTATCAATGCCGATTGATTGAGCATAGGCAATTTGTTCCGCATCGGAAATACCGCAATCAACGGTAATGATCAGATTGACATTATTGCTTTTAAACTTGTCTATGACCGGTGTTTTTAAACCGTAACCTTCTTGTACTCTGTCCGGAATATAATAAGATACATCAGGCGTTATTTGCCGGATAAACTTGAAAAGTATGACAACGGAAGTTATACCGTCAGCGTCATAATCGCCGTAAATAACTATTTTTTCGTGCTCGTGGATCGCTTTCAACAGACGCGATATACCCTTCTTCATATCTTTCATCAAAAGAGGGCTATGCAGATCATTTAAAGAAGGGTAGAGATAGCGGCGGGCGCCTTCCATATCCAGAATTTCCCTATTGGCAAGAATTTGGGATATAATCGGATAAATGCCAAATTCTTTACTCAAAGAATCTCCTATATCTTTGTTGACGGATTCTTTCATTTTCCATTGAGTTGTTGGCAGTTGTTTGGGTATTGTCATTGTTTTGTTTTCATCTTAGTTTTCTTCTCCATGTATCATATCAATGCCGGGTTTAATATCAAGCTGGCATCACTTTTTTTCCAGAATAATGTTTTTCAATAATGATTCATGCTTTTGCAGTTCCAGGGCATATTTTTTAAAATAATTAAGGTCCGCTAATTTAATAGTATGATCAAATGATTTTCCTTCTATAGATACTTCCAGCGATGTGCCTTGAAAAGAATATTTTTCACTTCTTTGTATAAATGGCTTTTTCAAGGAAAAAGCCAGAGGCAATTTTTTTATCTTAAAGCCGGTGGGAAAAACATAGCTGTAATTTTCTTTAGAATGATATGAAGATCTGATGACAATCGGATATTTTCGCTCATTTGCCGCTGTAATATCGCGGTAAGAATCTAATTGAATAATGTTGGATAATACCAGTAAATTTTCATCAAGCTTTTGCGCCAAATTTTTTATAGAGCCTTTCAACTTAATTACAAAGGGTTCCTGAGTGTCGGTAAAGTCGCTTAAATATAATTCTTTTATGGAGATACCTCTACCTTCAAAATATTTCTTTCTTTGTTCCGGCGGTGAATATTTATAGAGATATCGTATCGATTCGGCTGCTTTTCCCGAATAGGTATAGGTACAATCCAGATCAGTATCACCTTCTTTATCAATTTTATATTTTATTTCCGCGGATGATGAATCTTTTATGTTATCTAAATCCGGTGTTTTTATAAATTTATAAGATCCATCGGTATTGATAAGAAAAACGCTAGTGGGACGGAAGAAGGGCACTGAATTGTACGCGGCTGTCTCATTCGTTGCGTCTAACCAGAAATATTTGTCGCCGGAAGAAACTACGGCAATGATATGGTTAAAATCTTCCAGAGACGGCACTGATTCATCAAAGTATTCGCTATATGAGGGAACAAGAGCAGGCCTGCCTTCAATACCGGCAATTTTAAGCATAGTGAGTAAAAGAATTGTCTTATCTTTACAATCTCCGTATCTTTTTTGGAAAATTTCGTATGCGGCATGAGGCTTATGAGTGTAAGGACCAAGAAGCACGGCTACATATCTAATCTTCTGCGAAACAAAATTAAATATCGCGTTGATTTTTTCTTCCTGAGTTTTTTTATCGCTGACGAGTTGTCTGGTGAAACTCGTAAGTTCACTACCGGATTTCATTTGTTCCTGGACAAGATTTATGTACCAGCGAGATATAGTCTCCCAATTTTTGAGTGTCCAAACTGTCAACTGGGGAAAAGTATTTCTGTCTCTTAAAGAGGGCATGCGCGGTTCAGGAATTATTTCTCTTTGTTTACTATTGGTAAAAATATAAGTTTTTTTATTTTCCTTGGAAATTATTTGCGGTGTTAGGTTGGTGTTGAATTTTTTATAATTTAACTCCATATTTGTAGGTAATACTATTTCCATTATATCTTCTTCCATCGGATAAAAATTTTGGCAGAAAAAAGTAACGAAAAAATCGAAGGGGAGAACAGGTTTTAAGTTTTTTATTTCGTAGGCATATTCGATAATACAGCCATCTTCCACGGCGGGCATGGTAAAGCTTTTTTGTTTAATATCTGTATAAAACTCATATCCCGCATATTCGGAAGAATCATGAATATCTTTGCGATCAACTGGTATGACTTGTCCATTGGGTTTGATGGTATTGGCGAAAAAGATTTCGGCTTGCTGATAACCCTCACGGTAGGAAATTGTTTTGGAGGCTAAATGCCGCCCTCGCTCATTGAATATTTTGATGCGTTCTATATTTCTGGTAACGCTGGTGCCATCATTAAAAAATTCGGTATAAGAATAGGTATATAAAATATCAGCACCGGCATTAGGATATTCATCCGCCCGGGGAGCCTGCTTTAAATATGCATTGACATCCCTGGCAGTAATGCTTCTAATATTGGAATTGGTAGCGGAGCAAGATAAAATAAATAACGATAAAAAGATTAGTATAATTCTACTGATACGCATATATCGCCTCAGGTTTTTTATTAATCATACAGTGTTTATCTGCATACGTCAATTGGCCGTTAATCTTGATCTTTAAGGAGATCAATGGTAATGCGAAGCTAAGATGATAAACAAATTGTTTAAATTAAATCGTCATAACATTGCCGTTGTACAGTTTATTATCGAAGGCTATGAAGGAATGGCCACAGTATCAACGATTGATCCGCACACCGCAATAATAAAAATTTCAATCATACCTGATTTTATTTCGGAAATTAACGGCCTCATTGAGGCTTTAAAGAATAAATATAAGATCGAGGAAATCAATCCCGCGACTTGGAATCCCTTGGCTCCAGCCGGGGGATGAAAGTGCCGTGACACGCGCGGGAGGTCGCGCTGTTTTAAGGAGCCTCCGGCACCTACCGGAGGGGGCTCCACTAATTGTAAAAAGGAAAATAATTTATGCTGATGTTAACCCATACATATCTTTTGCAGAAAGTTTTGGGTTCCGCAGATATAAAAAAAAATTTAGATGCTTATGTTTATAATATTGTACCGGATTTATTAACAATTCACCCGCAAATAAGTTCCAGCAAAACTCATAGCATAAAAAGAACTCTGCAAATTCCGGCAGGCTATCCCCGATCGGCTTATGTGATGTTTCATCTTTTAGTTGATGACCTTGCTCATTACGGATATATTTGTCAGGATTGTAAAGAAGAATTCGATCCCCATTCCCAAGGCTATTCCTACACCAAAGGAAAACCTCTGATCAACTCCATTTTGAAATTATACAATACTATTCAAAAGGAAATTTCTTATAATGAAGCGGCTTACCGTTCCCACCTGATCATCGAAATGATCTATGATCTTGTAATCTTGAATCAGATCAACTCACTTAAAACCGTTGATCTTTTGGCGGAGGCGATAGATTTCACGGCAAAAAATAAAATTGATGAATTCACGGTCACAGTCAACCGGCTTTATGATGTGGGAGAAAGCAAAATTAAAGAAGTGATGAAGGAGGCTTCCTTCTATATCACAAAGGAAAGAATGGAGCGCATCATGAATATTGAAGGCAGGGTTCGTCTCTATACAAACAAATTCGGTTTAAAAAGTAGTGATCAATTGTTTTATGAAGGCGTTAGAAATTTATTTTTGCAGGCAAGAGATTTAATTAACGACGATGATGAGTTATTTCTTCAAGAAACCGCTCAAACTATAAAAAATTATGGTTGGTTTCCACCTCTCACATAGCTTTTTTAACAAATCCGGAGCGAATGCATCGCGTGCAGACTTTTATTTTTTTTACCGATCCGTTTTTTTCGTCGACGCAACGTAATCTTTGTAAATTGGGATACCACACTGTTTTTGTCTTATTGTTAGCATGGCTGACGCTATTGCCGATTGCCGGTTTTTTACCACATACATCACAAACACGAGACATTAATAAATCCTCCTAAAAAAAACTGCGTCGTTACTAGAACATAAGGCAATATTTTGCAAGCATTATTTCACTAATTAATTTTTTCATCAATTCTTAAAAAGGTGCACAACTAGCAGCTTGACATTGATGAAGGCTGTCCTGTCGTTTCCAGTACCCGCAACCAGACATTGCCTCGGGGATCGATTCTACGGCCTGAAATTGCCGCACTTAGAGGTAAGTGCACGTATTCATCTTTTCTCAAAGCCACCAGAAGGCCTGTTTTCCCGGCCATACCCGCATGGACAGCGTACTGTCCGAGGCATTGGCCGGGACCGAGCGGATAAGATAACTTGGTTCGATATATTTTAAATTTATTTCCAAATCAATCTTATTGAAATAATTTTCTATGGAATTTTTCAATAAAAGTCCGATATCAAACAAGCGGCTGTTTCCCGAGGGATCTGTTTCCGGAGCCGTGGCGTTTTTCTGGAAAAGATTTTGACCTGCGCCTTCCGCAACTAAAACTCCGGCATGGCCGCGGGATTTTATACGCGTCTCCAGAGCCGTCAAAAATCCTTTTTTACCCTCCAGATCAAAAGGCACTGCCGGAATTAAAACAAAATTAACATCATTTTGGGACAGGGCGGAGTGGGCAGCGATATGCCCGGAGAAACGTCCCATTATTTTGATCAAACCAATGCCGTGGAAAGCACCTTTGGCTTCTACATGAGCGCCTCTGATAGCTTCAACGGTTTTTTCTATTGCCGTATCGAAGCCGAAGGACTTCTCGATTAGATCAAGATCGTTGTCGATTGTTTTAGGGATGCAAACGATGGATATTTTTAAATTATTTTCGGAAATTACGTCCGTTAATTGCGCGGCAGCCCGATCGGGAAAGAGAGTTCATTATTTGGACTAAATCTTGAGGACCTCGAGATGTCGAAAGAATGCTCCCGCCGATACTGGTTATATCATCGACTATTTCCGGGGATAATTTGACTAATTCATGCCCATAGATTGGATTTAATCCCCGCAACCATATTTAATACCGGCTATGTCTTTGACACCATAACGATAAAAAAGAGTCATGGTGATCGATCTGATTAGATTATTGATACCCAGGCAAAGACCGCCGCATGTTACAATTGCCGCTTTTGTTTGGTGAGTGAGGTTTTCCTTCTTTATCGGTTAACGATGAATAGTCATCTGAATAGGAATTAAACAATAATCTTTTTTATCTTGCGTGAAATTACCGATATTAAGAGGCGATTTAATATGCCTCTCGCCAAGAGTTCTAATCGAAAAGTTATATTTCATTAATTATTTCCTTTTATCAAGTATTCTGTATACGGCAAACATGCCGGAACTGATTTCGCCTTCAGAGCCTGCGTCCATTAATAGAGATGCTCCGGTAAGGTAAATATTTCTGAAACTGGTTTTATTATTTTTCGCAGAAAAACCGGAAATAAAAGAGTTTCTTAGCTTATATTTTGGATTAACTATATTACGATATTTGATTGAAATATCAATTGATTTCTCTATATCTATGAACCGAATATTTTCTTTTAAAAAAGGCAGAAAATATTCAAGGCGCTCGATTATTGATTGAGCTTGCACTTCTAAGTTTTCTTTCGACCAGGCAGCTGAAGCGCTAGGAAGAAAAACAGTTGCCGTCAGCAATTTTTTTTCTGAAGGACTTCTTTTTTCTTCAGGAGAAATGTTCGATTCTAAAAGGATCAAATTATTATCGTAAATATTTTTATTTACGTCGGATATTACAGCAACATGTTTTGCCATTTTTTCGGGAATGCATTTTTGCACAATGCCTAAATGAATCGTAAAAGGGTAATGAGAAATTTTAATTGGCCTGGTTAGCCCGCCAATATTAATTCTTTTTTTGCCTTTGAGCAATAAGCTCATGCCTTCAGATTTAGTGCTGATAATCATGTATTTTGCGGATATATTAGAAATAATGCCTTTGTTGTTTTCTACCTCAACTTCAATTAGTTTGCCTTTTTTGATGGAGAGTAAATTATTGTTGCCAAGATATAGACCCTTAGCGGATTGTAATTTTTTTATTAGCAAATTAAAAAGTGTTTGTTTGGCTTGCGGGAAGTGGTAGATGCCGCGCAGAGGTGCCGAATATTGAAAATGTGAAGTAAAAGAATCATAACCGTCTTTGGCGCAGGAAAGCAAAACATATTGCACCTCCAGAATCTTTCTGAAAGACGGATTCTGGAAAATTGTTCGCTCAATTTTCTTGGCATCAAATTTAAATCTCATTAAACGAGGAAAAAATTTCAAATAGTTAAAGAAATCTTTTATACTTCTGGGCTGTACGAACGGATGATCGTGAAGCCATTTAGTAAAGGCGGCGGAGTTTCTTACAACTACATCGTAAAATACTTTAATTTCCTTAGACATTTCAGGAAATTCCCGAATAATATCCTGAATAAGTGAATCTTTATCGTTGAAAAAATCAATCCTGTGCTCGGGCATTATAATCTGATAAGCGGGATTTAATAAAGAGGCTTCTTGTTCAATCAAAGGGATATTAAGTTCAGCTAAAAGAGAAAAGCCAGGTTGGTTAATGCCAAAACCCGTTAAGGGTGTAGGATCGATATTAAAAGCGTAACTGCCAATCGAGTATTTTGCTACACAATCGTTTTTTGCTATGTGAACTGTATCAAGGCCGTGATGAGATGCAAAAGCCGCGGCAATGTAAGAAGAAAGATCGTCACCTATCACAATTAGATCATACATGAATTATTTTATTTCCTCATACAGGATAGTTTTTTAGATAATAATCATCAAAAGCCGGTCAAAGACGGATTGTGTAGCGAAGGGGGAGAATATTTTTTAGCAGATTTAAGCTTCACTTTACGATCCTTCACTTCTATCCTACCTTCAGCGTAAAATTGAATCGCTTGCGGATAAATCCGATGTTCTTCCTTTAATATTCTTGCTGCCAGTGTTTCCACTGTATCGTCATCGCTCACGTGCACAACACTTTGAATGATTATTGGGCCTGTGTCCACGCCTTCATCAACAAAATGCACTGTACAGCCGGTAAATTTAACGCCGTATTCCAAGGCCTGTTTTTGCCCGTGCAATCCAGGGAAAGAAGGAAGCAGGGCAGGGTGGATATTGATTATTTTGTGGGGAAAGGCTTGCAAAAAACCGGGGGTAAGAATACGCGTAAAGCCAGCCAAAATAACCAAGTCCACGTCATTTTTTTTTAAAATATTTATCAATTCTGAATCGAAATCTTCTTTAGACTTAAAATCAGCATTTTTCAAAACAGCAATATGAATACCGTGTTTTTTTGCTCTGGTTATTCCGAAAGCATCGGAATTGTTGCTGATAACAATTTTAATAACCGCTTTTAGAGACCCTTTTTCGATATGATCAATAATTGATTGGAGATTAGAGCCGTTTCCGGAGATTAAAACTCCCAATTTCAATAAATCAGCCATAAATTTGACCTTAATTTTCAGAAAGACAAACTTGATCCTGACTATCTTCTCTTTTTTCTATGACACCAATTAAGTAGGCTTTTTCGCCCATTGCCGGCATTTTCAACTGCTCCAGAACTCCCTGGCATTCCTTTTCCGCAACAATGATCATCATACCTATGCCCATATTAAATACACGAAACATTTCTCTTTCTTCGATATTACCTATTTCTCGGATAACATCAAAAATGGGCGGCACCTCCCAACTCTTTTTGTTAATCACGCAGCGGCAGGAATTAGGAATTATTCGCGGAATATTGTCGTAAAATCCGCCTCCGGTGATGTGGACAATACCCTTAATATTGAAGCTTTTAAAAAGATTAAGAAGAGATTTAACATAAATTCGTGTCGGCTCTAAAAGTTCCAGACCTATTGTTTTGTTAAGGCCGGGAACTTTGTCCTTAACACTCAATTTGCCTTTTTCCAGTAGAACTTTCCGGGCCAAAGAAAATCCGTTACTGTGCAGGCCGCTGGAAGTAAGCCCGATCACCCGGTCGTTAATACTGATAGTAGAGCCATCAATTAATTTATCGGATTCCACTGCACCGACACAAAATCCGGCAAGATCATATTCACCTTTCTTATAAAAACCGGGCATTTCAGCGGTTTCTCCGCCGAGAAGAGTACAGCCGGCCTGAATACAGCCCTGAACAATACCATCGACGATTTGCACGCTTTTTTCCAAATCGATTTTGCCCGTGGAGAAATAATCGAGGAAAAACAAAGGTTCGGCGCCCTGAACAACAACATCATTGACCGACATCGCTACAAGATCAATCCCGATCGTATCATGCTTATCCACTAATTGGGCTATTTTAAGTTTAGTGCCCACACCGTCGGTGGAAGAAACCAGTATCGGATTTTTCAGTTTTGCCGAATCCAGATGGAAAAGGCCGCCGAAACCGCCGATTCCCGAAAGAACTTCTTTGCGCGCCGTTGTCTTAATTAATGGTTTAATGAGGTCGACAAATTCGTTGGCTGTATCGATATCTACGCCTGCTGACTTGTATGTAGTTTTAGTTGGCATAATCTCCTATAAGTTTGATTTTCTATGTAAAAATATAGTGCCCGCTCATGTAACGTAAATCATCTTTTAAGTCAATCATTCCTTGCGCAAATAAATGATATTTGTTAACAAAAAAGCATCAATTTATTGGAAATAATTTAGGTTTGGCAACTTTTCCCCGCGGAGACTTAAATGAATGCACTGAAAAAGATTCTGCAAAAAATTGAACAGCCTTTGAATTTTGCTTCCAAAGATAATTATAAAAATTTATCTCATATAAAAGATTTAGGCAAATCTCTTTTGAATTTGCTGGCGTCGCTTAAAGGTTCATTGCCGGCCGGTAATAACGATTCTTCTAATCTGGTTGAGGAATTGTTAAAGATATTTTCCGATTATGATTGGCAGAAGCTGGAATTAAAAAAGACCAAAATAGAAATAGCGCAAGTTATCTGGGAAAAACTAAAAAAAGCTATTGATTCTTTGCCAGCAACAGCTTCAGTTTACACAGATGACCCGCAAACAATACAAAGAGTATCTGATTTAAGAGAAGCTCTGTCCAAGCTGACCCTGCCGGTTCAATATTTAAAGGGCGTTGGGCCGAAAATGGCTCAGCGTCTTTTAGCTAAAAAAATCAATACAGTCGAAGATTTATTGTATTTTTTACCCAGGACTTATGAGGATAGGCGGGAAATAAAAAAAATCAATCACCTGGAAGCCGGTAAAATTCAAACTGTAGCGGGTAGCGTTGTTGGCGCTCAATACAAATACTACGGGAAGAGGCGTATTTTAGAGGTTACAATCAGCGATAGTACCGCCAATTTAACGGCGAAGTGGTTTAAAGGTCAGATGTCTTATCTCTTGGGTGTTTTTAAAAACGGGACCAGAGTAATTTTTACAGGAGAAGCAAGGCCGAACTACGCGGGAAAAGCGATGATTCATCCTGAATACGAAATATTGGAAGAAGATGAAGCGGAAAATCTTTTAAATTTTAAAAGAATAGTGCCTATTTATTCGGAAACGGAAGGCCTGCATCAAAAGTATCTGCGCAAAATTATGCACCAGGCGCTGGAAAATTACGCCCGCTATGTTGTTTCACCCATACCGGCGGATATCTGTGAAAAGCGCGATCTGCCCAATATTCAGGAGTCGTTAAGGTCGGTACATTTTCCGGAAAACAACAAAGATTTGGAGGAATACAATTCTAATCGATCGCTTTCTCACCGCAGACTGATTTATGATGAATTTTTCTTTTTTCAATTAGGGATGGCTATAAAAAAAACGGGGCGGATTTTAGATGCCGGTATTAAATTCAATATTGAGGGAATTCTTTTAAATAAATTTTATGCGCTTCTGCCTTTCGATTTGACGATGGCGCAAAAAAGGGTGATCAACGAAATACAAGCCGATCTGGCTAAAGAAACCTCAATGAACAGGTTATTGCAGGGTGATGTCGGCAGCGGGAAAACAATCGTTTCCATGGCGGCAATGGTTACAGCTTGCGAAAATTCATATCAGGCGGCAATAATGGCGCCGACTGAAATATTAGCTCAACAGCATTATCAGAATATTCAGAATTGGGCAACCGCGTTGGGGCTAAAAACGGTTATGCTTATCGGCGGCCTCAATACCGCTCAAAGAAAAGAGACATTGGATAAAATAATCAGCGGAGAGGCCAATATTGTCATCGGTACACACGCATTGATTTCGGAAAGTGTTGACTTTCATAGGCTGGGTCTGGTTGTTATCGATGAACAGCACCGGTTCGGCGTCGTGCAAAGAGCAACTTTACGCGGCAAGGGAATTAACGCGGATGTGTTAGTCATGACGGCGACACCCATTCCGCGGACATTGGCAATGACGGTTTACGGCGATTTGGATGTATCGGTAATCGATGAGATGCCCGCAGGAAAAAAGCCGGTGCGCACTATTTTAATGGGTGAAAATAAAAGAAATAATGTTTATCAATTAATCAGAGAAGAACTGGCCAAAGGCCATCAGGCTTTTATCGTTTACCCGTTAGTGGAACAATCGGAGAATCTAGATTTGAAAGACGCGACCAATATGGCGGAACATTTACAGCGCGATATTTTTCCTGAATACAAAGTCGGCCTCATTCACGGCAAGATGAAGGAGAAAGAAAAAGATGCCGTGATGAAAGAATTTCTAGCCAATAAAATCAATGTCCTTGTGTCCACAACTGTAATCGAAGTGGGAATTGATGTGCCGGGAGCATCGCTAATGGTTATAGAACACGCGGAACGATTCGGCCTTTCACAGTTGCACCAATTGCGCGGCCGCGTCGGAAGAAGGGAAATTGCGTCCACCTGCGTTTTGCTCGCCAATTACGCTTCTTCGCAAGATGCCCGCAAGAGGTTAAAGGTGATGGAAAAAACTACCGATGGTTTTGCCATTGCCGAAGAAGATTTGGCCATTCGCGGCCCCGGTGATTTTCTGGGCACACGCCAATCCGGTCTGCCTGATTTTCGGATTGCGAGTATCATCCGTGATGCCCGAATTTTAAACGATGCTAAAGAAGACGCTTTTAAATTGGCCGCCAGCGACCCGTTTTTAGAAAAACCGGAACACTTAATCTTGAAAGAAACATTACTTTGGAAATGGCAGGGGAAACTGGATTTAGCCAGGACTGGATAAGAAAAAGACTGATACCCTACAGGACGCAAGAGACTAAAGACTGAAGAGATGAGAATCAGCCATTTTGCCTACGATACCAAGACTTCGATGCAGGTGGATAGAGAACGCGGCAAAGATACGGAGATTGACATTTTTACTAAGTATATATTATAAAATCGGACAAATAGCTGGCCATTCCCACACCATTGCATAATGAAATTTATACCCAATTGAAGTAGTTTTTATTGATTTAAGTTCTCTGATTTATAAGGATAAAAATTAATTTTATAATAGACATTTTTCAAAATTCTCAAAAAAAAGCAAATCCGCTTTCCTAAGCTCGGAAAGGCAATCCATGGTGAAGCCATCATGCTGGTGTTCAATGGGAAAATATTGTCTTCAAATCTGAAGAACGCCGGGATAACGGAAGATGAATTGATGGAAGTGATACGGGAGCACAGTGTTGCCTCACTGTCAGAGGTAGATCTGGCGGTGCTGGAAGTTGATGGGAATATAAGTGTACTCTCTACTGATCTCTGTAAGAAAACGACTCGGCGCCGGAAAGCTCATAAAATTATCTCTAAACAACAATAGGGCGTAATCCGCTGATTTTCGTTTCATCCATTTCCTAAGTTTACCTGCAAAAAACCTTGTCTCATTGATTTATATCTGTTTGACAAAATGGCTGTATTTGTTATAGGAAATGAATTCGAAATTATTGTCCTAAAACGGGCAAAACATAAAAATTTAGGCTAATTTAGGTACATGTGATGAAAAATATTAATATCGGGTTAATCGGGTTAGGGAATATTGGAACAGGCGTTGTTAAGTTACTTAAGCAAAATGAGGAGCTGATTACCAGAAAGCTTGGCGCGAAGCTGGTTTTAAAGAAAATCGCCGATATCGATATTACCACACCGCGGGCGGTTAAACTCGATAAAAAGCTACTGACAACAAACGCTAAGGAAATAATCAACGATAAAGATATTTCCATCATCATCGAACTCATGGGCGGCTATGAACCGGCACGAACTTTTCTTTTAGAGGCTATCGCCCAAGGCAAACATATTGTCACTGCTAATAAGGCGCTTCTGGCCACTCACGGTAATGAAATATTCCTGGCTGCCGAGCAAAAAGGCATCGATATCGGCTTTGAAGCCAGTGTCGGCGGCACTATTCCGATTATCAAAACCCTGAAAGAAAGTCTTGTAGCCAATAAAATCAATTCCATTTTGGGCATCATGAACGGCACTTCCAATTTCATTTTGACCAAGATGACCGATGAAGATAAGAAGTTCGACGTTGTTTTGAAGGAGGCGCAAGCTCTAGGTTTTGCCGAGGCGGATCCCACTTTCGATGTCGAGGGAATCGATACATCTCATAAGCTGGCCATAACGCTATCGCTGGCCTACGGAGAAAAAATCAATTTAAAGGAAATTTATTGCGAAGGTATAACCAAAATCGGCAGTGAAGATATCGCCATCGCCAAAGAGTTAGGCTATCGAATAAAACTTTTGGCCATTGCCATAATGAAGAATTACGTTGTGGAAGCGAGAATTCATCCGACGATGATTCCTTCTGCTCATCTTCTGGCCAATGTCAATCAAAATTACAATGCCTTTCACATCGTGGGTGATGCTTCCGGTCCGGTTTTTCTTTTCGGACAGGGTTCGGGAATGATGCCCACGGCCAGCGCCGTTTTAAGTGACATTATCGACATCGCCCGCAATATTTTAAAAGGCATCTCCGGAAGAACGCCGCTTAGATCAATCAACGAAGCAGCCATGGGAGATATAAAACTCAAACCCATGGATGAAATCGAAACAAAGTATTATTTCCGCTTCTCCGCTGTTGACCGGCCTGGTGTTCTCTCTAAAATATCCGGCATACTGGGCGAAAATAATATCAGCATTGCCACCGTTATTCAAAAAGCAAGAATAGAAAACAGCGCCGTGCCCGTAGTCATGACAACTTATAAAGCCAAAGAAAAAAATGTGCGCGAAGCTCTGAAAAAAATAGACAAACTTGATATCGTGCTGGACAAAACAATTTTGATTAGAATTGAGGACGAGCTAAATTAAAATTTTTCACAACGAAGATTCCAGAAACATTCATATGAAATATGTAGTATTGCTCGGCGATGGAATGGCCGACTATCCGACAAATCTGCTCGGAGGGAAAACGCCTCTTCAGTGCGCCTTTACACCGTATCTGGACCAGATTGCCGCGGAAGGCACTCTGGGCCTGGTGGATACAATTCCTGCCGGTTTAAACCCCGGCAGCGATGTTGCCACCTTGAGCGTTCTGGGTTATGACCCCGTGCATGCTTATACCGGCCGGGGACCGCTGGAAGCTGCCAGCATGGGAATAAATCTTGGACCAAATGATATAGCTTATCGTTGCAATCTTGTAACCATCGGTGAAAAGGATTCCGCCAATGCCTTTATGGATGATTTCACTGCCGGCCATATTTCCACTCCAGAGGCTAGAGAAATTATCCGGGATATCAATAAACAAATAGGATCGGATCAATTTCAATTTTACCCGGGCGTAAGTTACCGTCATTTATGTGTTTGCCGTAACGCTTCTTCCTCGCCGGAAACAACTGCGCCCCATGACATAACGGGAAAAAACATTGCATCTTATCTTCCACGTGGTGATTTTGCCGAAGAAGTAAATTCGCTTATGCAGAGGGCGGGAGAAATTCTAGCATGCCATCCGATTAACGCCCAAAGACAGCAAGCAGGCAAGAAACAGGCTAATTCCATTTGGCTTTGGGGGCAGGGGAGAAAGCCTCACCTTGCTTCTCTCTCACAGAAATATAATCTGCAGGGAGGTATGATTTCCGCCGTTGATTTGCTCAAAGGAATCGGTGTTCTCGCCGGATTAAAAGTCATTCCCGTGGAAGGGGCAACCGGTTACATCGATACAAATTATGAAGGCAAAGCCAAAACGGCTCTGGATGCGCTGCATTTTATGGATTTCATCTTTGTCCATCTGGAGGCTCCCGATGAAATGGGACATGAGGGTAACGCCGCCGGAAAAATTCAGGCAATTGAATTCTTTGATGAAAAAATCGTGGGGCCTATTTTAAACAACATCGGAGCTTTCGGTGATTATCGTGTACTTGTTCTGAGCGATCATCCGACACCGCTGGATTTGAAAACCCATGTTAGCGATCCCAGTCCTTTTGCGGTTCTATCTTCCGAGAAATCTGAAAACAAAGTTTCCGGCTTGCCCTTCAATGAAATAGCCGCTAAAGAGAGTTCCATTTTAATTTCTCCCGGCTATTTATTAATGGAATATTTTATCAAGAATTGGAGAACATTTGTCGGTCAACAACTTAACAAAAATTAGAGTGATATACGCCGATACAGACGCTATGGGCATAGTATATCATACCAATTATATCAAGTGGTTCGAAGTCGGCCGTAATGAATTGATGCGGCAATTGGGAATTGCCTATAAAGAAATCGAACATCTGGGCTTTAATCTTCCCTTGACTAAAGTTAGTTGCCACTATCTTTTGCCGGCAAAATACGACAATGTTCTTACAATTGAGACTAAAATAGATTATATAAAAAGAGCGAGCATGAAATTTAATTCCTATGTCTGGGACGAAGACAGAAAAAATCTTCTCGTGGAAGGTTATACCGTTCATGCCTGTACAAATTCAGAGGGGAAGGTACGCAGAATTCCTCAGCAAATTATTGAATTATTAAATAAATATAATATTAAAGGGGAATAATATGGCAGCAAAATTATCCAAAAAACAATTGAAAGAACCCGATATCTTTCAATCCAGCTTCGAAAAAATCACTGATTATATTTCCGAAAACACGGTTCGTTTCTTTGCTATTGCGACTACAGTTATTTTAACTGTAGTTATCGCGTTCGGTATTTATCTCTACTGGAGCAATTATCAAACAAATGCAGCACAAATATACGCCAAGGCCCAGGCCAGCGTGATCAGAAGCGAAGTAGACCCTGAAGCCGTCCCGGAAAGCATGAAAATTTTCCAGGAATTGATTGATAAATATCCGCATAGCTGGAGTGCGCGGATGGCCTATTATCATCTGGGTAATATTTATTATAATTCAGGTGATTTGGATAATGCCATTAATAGTTATAAAAAATTTGTGTCTTCCACAAAATCTGATGACGCCGGAATTAAGTTTCTGGCTTTAACATCATTGGGATACTGTTTTGAGGCGAAAAAAGATTTTAAATCCGCACTCAATTATTTTGAAGAAGCGCAAAAAAGCAACAACACTGGTTTTGAAGCAATTGGTTATCGCAACATCGCTCGAATTTATGAGGAATTAAACGATAAAAAGAAAGCTTTGGAGAATTATCAGAATGCATTGGCCAAGACCACTGATCCTTCCATGGTTCTTTTTATTAAACGCAAAATATCATCTCTGAGCTAAAACTGATCCGGAGAATTAAACTTTTGAAAGTATTAATGTCAGGAAATGAAGCGATTGCCCGCGGTGTTTATGAAGCAGGTGTCCGGTTTGCCGCCGCTTATCCGGGCACTCCCAGCACGGAAATATTGGAAGAATTTTCCCAATATGAGGGAGTATACGCGGAATGGTCGCCCAACGAAAAGGTTGCCGTTGAAGTAGCCATTGGCGCCGCTTTAGCGGGAAAAAAAGCACTAGCTGTTATGAAACACGTCGGTGTTAATGTGGCTGCCGATCCTATTTTCACGGTGAGTTATACCGGTACCAACAGCGCATTGGTCATCGTCAGCGCGGATGATCCTTCGTTACATAGTTCGCAAAACGAACAGGACAACCGCAATTACGCCAAATTTGCTAAAATTCCCATGCTGGAGCCGGCAGACGCGCAGGAAGCAAAAGAATTCGTCAAGCTGGCTTTCAAAATCAGCGAAAAATTCGACACGCCCGTTTTCCTGCGTTCGACGACTCGGGTTTCACATTCCAAATCACTTGTTTCTCTGAAAGAGCCTTTACCTCATCAAGACAAGACAGCGATTACGTATAAGCCGGAAAAATTCGTTATGGTGCCGGCTTTAGCCCGCTTAAGGCGAATTGAAGTGGAAAAACGTTTAGTGAAGCTAAAAGAATTTGCGGAAACATTCAGCGAAAATAAAATGGAAATTAACAATCCCGATGTCGGCATCATCACAGCGGGAATGCCTTATAACTATGCTAAAGATGTTTTTCCTGATTATTCATATTTAAAATTGGGGATGGTTTACCCTTTACCGGAGAAATTGATCCGCGAGTTCGCGGCTAAGGTTAAAAAAATATACGTTGTTGAAGAGCTTGATCCCTTTTTAGAAGAGCAAATCAAGGCGATGGGTATCAAGGTTATCGGCAAGGAAATCTTTCCTTATACGAATGAATTCGATCCCGGAATTATCGAAAACGCCATAAGTAAAAAAGTTAAAGCGGCAACCGTTCCTGCGCAGATTATTCCATCGCGTCCGCCAAATCTTTGTCCGGGTTGTCCGCACCGTGGTTTATTTTATGTTTTAGGCAAGCTGAAGGTGTTTGTCGCCGGCGATATCGGATGTTACACTCTTTCCTTTATGAAACCGTTGGAAGGTTTGCATTCCTGCATTTGCATGGGGGCAAGTATCGGTATGGCTCACGGAATGAGCAAAGCCCTAAAAGAAAAAGGGAAGGGTAAGATAGTAGGGGTGATTGGTGATTCCACTTTCATTCACTCCGGCATAACCCCGCTTTTGAATATGGCTTATAATAAAAGCAACGCCCTAATTGTAATATGTGATAACAGCACAACAGCCATGACCGGTATGCAGGAACACCCGGCAACGGGCTATACCCTCCTCGGGGAAAAGACAAAACAGCTTGACCTAAAGGTTTTAGTTTCCGCTCTAGGAATAGATAATATAAGGGTTATCGATCCGTATGATCTTAAAGAAACAAGAAATGCCATCAAAGAAGAGTTGGCCAAGGACGGCCCATCGGTAGTCATCTCTCAGCGTCCCTGCGTTTTATTTAAGAGGGCAAAATTAAAGACTGAAAAAGCGCTGAAGATAGATCCCGATAAATGCACAGGCTGTAAAGTATGCCTGGGGCTTGGTTGTCCCCCTATTTCCTGGAAAAAAGTTGATAAAAAAGAAGGTCCGAAGAGGGAAGGGATAGCAGTAATTGATGAAAATATTTGCAACGGCTGTGGTTTATGCATGCAGGTATGTAAGTTTGGATCAATAAGTTAACAAACACTGGCATCTAAATGGATAACCAAGTAAAAAGTATATTGTTGGCAGGCGTAGGCGGGCAGGGTATTCTGCGGGCCAGTGATATTATGTGCGAGGCATTAATGGATGCCGGTTTTGATGTTAAAAAGAGCGAAGTTCATGGAATGGCTCAGCGCGGAGGCTGTGTTACCAGCCATGTCCGTTATGGAAGCAAGGTTTATTCCCCCTTGGCCAAGCTCGAAAGTATTGATATTCTTATTTCTTTTGAAAAGATGGAAGCTCTGCGTTATCTGAATTATCTGAGCAAAGATGCTTCAATCATTGTAAATAGCGAAAAAATTTATCCTCCGGCGGTCAATATGGGTGATTTACCTTATCCTAAAGATATTATTAAGTTTTTACAAGATAGGTACAAAACAATCAAGCAAATTAATGCCGCGGAGTTAGCCCAAAAGGCGGGAAATGTCAAAACTGCCAATGTTGTTCTTTTGGGCGCTGTATCCAATTTAATGACAATGAATTCAGCTATTTGGGGAAATATCATCAAAAAATCGTTTCCGGAAAAGTTAATAAAAATGAATTTAGCGGCTTTCCAAATCGGTAAGACTGCTTAAATTAATAAATAAAGTGCATCGGCTGGCAAAGATATTTAAAATTAGATAACATTTAAGGTACATACTGTAATTATGGCAGAAGATTATTATCAGGTTTTAGGGGTGGATAAAAAAGCCACTGCCGATGAAATAAAGAAAGCTTACCGGAAATTGGCCGTCAAGTGGCATCCGGATAAGAATCCCACTAATAAAAAAGCGTCTGAAGAGAAATTCAAAAAAATAAGTGAAGCTTATGCGGTTTTGAGCGATCCCAAAAAGCGTCAGGAATACGATACCTTCGGTTCGGCAGACCAGTATCGTCAACAATATTCTCAGGAAGATATTTTCCGCGGTTTCGACCTCGATGAAATCTTGCGTAGTTTCGGTTTTGGCGGGGCGAGAGGTGGCGCCAGAACTACATTTCGCACAAGCAGAAGAGGAGGACCAAGCGCGCAAGATTATGACGATCCCTTCGCCAGTCTATTTGGCGGTTCTACGGGCGGCCGGCAATACGCAAACATGCCTCAAAAAGGACAGGACGCCGAGTATAGCTTATCGATTTCTTTGGAAGAATCTGTATTTGGCGCCGATAAGAAAATTTCTTTTCAACTGGAAAATCGCATCGAAGATATCAATGTAAAGATACCGCCCGGAATCAGCACCGGCAAAAGACTGAGATTGCCCGGGAAAGGCCTTTCCGGCTATAGCGGAGGCCCCAGTGGTGATTTATACTTAAATATCAACGTGTTGCCTCATCCTATCTTTGCTCGCGACGGTTATGATCTGTATGTTGAAAAAGATATCAAATTTACCCAGGCCGCGCTGGGAACAACCATCGATGTTCCTACCCTGGATGGCACTACAAAAAGACTCAAAATAAGCCCGGGAACCCAGAATAATACCAAGATAAGAATGAAAGGTTATGGTGTTCCGGGACTGAAAGGCGGCGGCAAGGGAGATCAATACGTTAAAATCAATGTCGAACTTCCCAAAAAACTTTCCGACCGCCAGGCGAAGCTAATCAAGCAATTAGCTGACGACGGGCTATAAAACCAACCAAACCATCCAAATTACATCAAAATAGTAATAGAATTGATCCTTTTGACGACTTTTACCTCTAACTACCTACGTCCTATAAGATATGTTATGTCTCCTTGGACTGGGTAATATTTAATTTTTGTGTTCTTTAGATACTGATTCTTAATACGTCTTTATCGAATTTTTTTGCATTCATTTCCAACGATAAATGAAACAAATTAAACTTTCGCTGTAAATATTCTGTTTCAGGAACATCATCATATAAGTGGTGGTAAAGCATTGGCACCTGCGAACCGGTAAATTTAAAATAATGGCTAGTGTTTGAATGACTGTGGCGATAAATTGTTCTGTTAGGCAGTCCAGCATTAACTAACTTTTCAACCAGAGCTTCTACAAACTCCAAAGATCCACTGACAAAGCTTGCACCAATTTTCCCACTGTATTTATCAATATAAACCGAACCATCTCCATCCCAACACCCTCTTATAAAATGACGGACAAATTCATTGGGCATATTGGGGAATTGCATAGTAAGGCTTTTATTTGGCGTCAATCCTAAACTTACGATATCATCATAAAGTTTTTCATTGGAAATATTAAAGTGATAAAGAGCGCCTGCTTTTATTTTCCCATAAACCCTTTCTTTACTAAAATATAATTTAGCATCACAATCCATTAAATTACGTATTTTTTCTAATAGTTCAGGCTCTTTTGGGGAAATTGATATTCTCGGAATAGTTGATGATGACTTGGCTCTCCATGGTTCTCTAATCCTGCCAGGGTCTAAATTTCCATCTGTACATATAACTCCCAATACATAAGCCATCGCTGGTGACCATAACGAGAAAAATTTCTCGTTAACATTAATTTTCTTTACTGATAAGAAATAACTTGTACCATCCTCATTAAGTCTTTCAAATTTCAATTTATCCTTTGTTAAAGCCAAATCTCTTGCAGCACTTTTACTTCGTAAAGGGAGATAATATTCCTTTAGCTTCTTATGAACATATTGACGCGAACAATTTGTTTCCTTGGCTATGTCTGATAGCGATTTATTTTGCTTTGTATAGTTTTCTATAAGATATTCTCCCGTTAATAATTTGCTCGACCCTCCATAATTTTGAATTCTTTCATTATCTTTATGCCTTTTTTCAATATCCTTATCATAGCAACTTTTACACATACCTCTAGAGATATGCGGTGTATCTGAGCACCCGCATTTTATGCATTGACTATAATGCAATGACCATCCGCATCTTCTTTTTTGAGGTTTTCTATTTTTTAAGCCGTTATCATTTGTTGGCGTGCTAAATTTCTTGCTGTCTGCATTTTGCTTTTTTTCTATTATCCATAATGACTCTAGGGCTTCATTTAAAGAAGAATTCATCTGTGATATGTAACCACTCAAACATCCACTTCCTTCTAACATCCTGCATATAACGATATAAGGAACATTAGACTTCTTGGCTAATGTTTTATTAGACCATCCAAGTCTGTTTCTTCTTTCAATTATTGATTGTCTTATTGAGTCCACTTTTGTCCCAACATTGAATTATTTTTGATTCTATTTAAAGAATAGGTCACTCGCCGGACTCCGCGGATAGCGCTCCCCTCCCCCGCTTTGTCAATATTTTTTTGCGTGAAATAATTGAAGCTCTACGCGTCAAGTCGAGAATGATAATAAGAATGTAGTTCTTTGTACAGCGGAACGAGTGAAAATTACCGGAAGCTACGAAGTATCCTTAGGAAGCACCAGCTAAGCATCAGAATGCGAGAAGATTTGAGCCAGTGATCTTCTCCAGGAAAATCCGAGAAGAAGCGATAGAAAGGCGAAAAAAGCTGCACCGAGTGCACAGGAAAAGCATACGCCCTTGGCCAATCTCAAATGTTCCTTCCCCCTGCGCAATTCGAGCTTGCCTTCGGCAAGTTGCATTTCCGCAAAGTAGATCATACGCTCTCCTTTGGCAATCTGCCTCTCCCCTTCAGTGATCTCTTTTCTGGCCTGCTTAAAACCATTTCCGTTTTTCAGTACTTTGTCCGCCAGTACCAGGAATATATTGCTTTTGCTTTTCTCATATTCTTTCTTGCCTTGTGATAATTCGTTCTTGCCGGCTTTCAGTTTAGCTTTGCCCGACTTGAACATGAGCTGACCTTTTTTGAGTTGTCTTTGGCCATCAGCTATCTGTCTTTCCCCGACAGTAATTTTATTAGTGAGATACAGATGACCACCAAGCGATGCGAGAGCTAATAGAATTATGAGCAGCAGCGCAAGCACTTTGCCCTTAATGTTTGTATGTTTCTTGAATAAAAGCATAAACAATTAAATTTTTCTATATAAAATCATAATGTTAAGGCGTACGAATTCATTCACACTAGCTTCTTCTTTATCTATAATTCCTGCAAGCTTCTTTTGTTATTTTACCATATGAATTTCATTTTTTCAAGTAGCAGCATACATGTGAATGACAATGCAATTGTCGCGATTTCAAACAAATTAAATCAACTCAACCTCACCCATAGCCCCCATTTCACTTCCCATGATAATTATTATTCCAGTAACGCCTTTAATTTTTATTCCGAAATCAAGAACGCTTTTAATGTCTCTTTTACTTTTAACTTTATTGCCGATGGCTGAAGCGGCCGCATCGGCCAACGTCGCTGATGGGGAAATTACACAAACGGCATCAGCCTTGCCAAAACTCAAAGATGGCCCGACGGTTGCCGAGGACGTGCAAACGCCCAAGGGTGTATTTTCCGGTTTAACAATAAAATTTACTTTATAACTTAAGGGCGATTCTCCGGCATATACGGAAACGGTTAATTTATCCTTGGATTTAAGGTATATATCCCCCCCATTCTCGATTATTAACGTTTCTGTAAAATCAAATAGGTCATCTCCTACAAATTGAGCAATTGCTCCGGCAACCGAAGCCATCGGCCCTACCCCGCAAATACTCGAATTAATTAACATATCTCGTACAATAGCCGGGGCTAAATTATCCTCAGGCAATGGTAATAATGAAGTCAAAAATTGAGGATGTTTTTTGATGTAATTTTCTAATAACGAACGGTGATGGAGTAAGGATTTTTTTGCTGATATGGAAAGATCAATGTCCGAGCTTATAAAAAGATCGCTTTCCGCGATAGTTATATTGAAGGTTTTTAAGTTGTTTTTGGAGATTAAATTTCTATAAGTTCTTTCTTCATATATCATAGAAGTCAACTTATAAAATACTCAATGAAAATCAATTAGTGTATCGCCTTTCGAGCCTTGAAGGCATCCGCAAAAATTGGAGTTTCACAAATATATTGTTGCGCCCTCCCCCAGAATACCATCCGCCTCTTTTTTCAGCTTATCATTAATATCCAGGCGCATTTCATCCCCTAAATATATTACAGTTTCGCTTTTCCCATTGATAATATGGAGATAACCGTCATATTTACCATGATATTTTTTTATTGTTTCGTTTAGGGACATGATAGTTTCATTAGAAATTTTATCCGCGTTAACCATAAAACGCACTTCTTTATAAGGATTTTCCAGCGCCTTGGAAAGCGCTACTGCTTCCTGAGCAATGATCTTTAGTGACTCATCTCCAATATCAACAATTCCTTGAATAACAACCGGCTCATCTTCATGCAATACGGAGTAATATTTTTTATAGGTGTCTGCCCAAAATATAATGTTTACGGAACCTTGTAAATCCTCCAGGGTAACATTACACATTACATCTTTTCTCCTGGTTTGCTTTTCTACAAGACTGCTGATTACTCCGGCAATTGTAACGGTTTCCTTGTCCTTTTTGGTGTTTAAGTTACTGGAATCACTGTTTGTAACCAATTTTAGACGATCCGCAAAACGCAGTAAGGGATGGCCGGAGATATAAAAGCCCAAAGCTTCCTTTTCGATAGATAAGAGTTCTTTTTGATCCCATTCGGGAACATCAGGCATCTCATTTGATTTTATTCCATTTTTCGCAGAAGAGCCGGAATCGAACTCTTCAAAAAAACTCGACTGTGAGCTTTGAGTTTCCTTTTGCCGGCGTTGAGCTTCTTCCATAGCCTCTTCATAATATTGCATGAGTTGGCGTCTTTTGTAGCCCAGTGAATCAAATGCGCCGCATTTTATTAAACTTTCGATAACTCTTTTGTTTGTCTTGCGCAAATCCGTGCGCGTCAAAAAATCCATAAATGATGAAAAATTGCCTTTTTCCCGGGCGGAAATAATGGAATCAATGGCGGCCTCACCGACATTTTTAACCGCGGCCAAACCAAAACGGATATTTTCTCCTGATATGCTAAAATCTTTAAATGATTCATTTATATCCGGAGGCAGAATATTTATGCCCATTTCCTTACAAGAACTCATGTACCTTATTATTTTATCGCGGTTATCTTTTTCACTGGTGAGCAAAGCAGCCATGAAAGAGACCGGGTAATTTGCCTTGAGATAAGCCGTCTGATACGTGATCATGGCGTAGGCGGTGCTGTGGGATTTGTTAAAACCGTATTCGCCAAATGTTTCCATCTGATCCCAGATGACTTTTGCTTTGTTTTCATTGATTTTTTGCTTTTTCGCGCCTTCGAGAAACTTGGGTTTCTCTTTTTCCTTTATCACGGCAAATTGTTTTTTGCCCATTAGCTTGCGCAAGGTGTCGGCTTCGGACATCGTGTAGCCTCCGATCACGTTGGCAATCTGCATAACCTGTTCCTGATAAACAATTATTCCGTATGTTTCCTTGAGAATCGCTTCCAATTCAGGAAGCCCATAGCTGATTTTTGTTTTTCCCTGCTTGCGCGAAATGAATTCCGGAACCATTTTCATGGGGCCGGGACGGTACAGAGCAATCAAAGCAATGACATCTTCGATATGGTCCGGCTTTAAATTTTTCATAATATCTTTCATGCCATCGCTTTCCAATTGGAACACGCCGTCTGTATCGCCTCTCATTAAAAGTTCATATGTTTGTTTATCATTAAGTGATAAGCTATTAATATCTAAATCGATATTATTTGATTCCTTAATGAAGTTAACGGCATTTTTAATGACCGTCAATGTTTTTAATCCCAGGAAATCGAATTTGGTCAAGCCGACGGTTTGAATATCATTCATTGAATATTGGGAAACAATTTCATCCTTAGGTATGCAAAGAGGAACTCTTTCCACCAGTGGCACATCGGATATGACAACTCCGGCAGCATGAGTGGACGCATGGCGGTTCAAACCTTCCAGAATTCTCGATAAAGACAAAAGTTTAGCCACTTGAGGATTATTTTTGGCCTCATGGGCAAGCCTTGGTTCCGTTTTTATCGCTTCATCCAGATTAATATTCAAAACGTTAGGAACTAATTTGGCAATTTTATCCACTTCGCTATAGGGAATATTCAAAGCTCTGCCGACATCGCGTATAACCGCCTTGGCCTGCATTTTTCCAAAGGTGATAATTTGGGAAACTTTATCTTTGCCGTATTTTTCGGTTACGTATTTAATAATCTCATCCCTGCCCTCCTGGCAAAAATCAATATCGATATCGGGCATGCTGATACGGTTGGGATTTAAAAATCGTTCAAAAAACAAAGCATAACGGATGGGATCGATAGTGGTAATTTTTAGAGCGTAGGCCACAAGAGAGCCTGCCGCCGAGCCGCGTCCCGGCCCTACGGGAATATTATTGTGCTTGGCGTGTTTAACAAAATCGGAAACGATCAAGAAATAACCTGCAAAACCCATTGCTTTGATTATTTCCAACTCATCGCGCAAACGTTTTTCATATTTTTCCCGGATTTCAGGCTCGCTTTCTTTTTGATCTTTTAAAATATCCGGCAGGAGCTTTTGGAGCCCTTCCCTCGCCTTGCGCTCCAGATAATCATTTAGACTTTCTTCCGGATTTTTAATTTCAAAATTCGGCAGATAAAATTTACCGAATTCTAAAGAAAGGTTACATCTTTCGGCAACAGTTACCGTGTTGGATAAAGCTTCGGACGTTTGGGAAAAAAGCTCGTGCATTTCTTCCGGTGAACGAAAATAAAATTGATTCGTGACTAACCGCATGCGGTCGTTATCTTCGATAGTCTTGCCTGTTTGAATACAGAGCAAAACATCATGAGCCTCGGCATGTTCACGGTTTAAGTAATGACAATCATTAGTCGCCACAAGGGGAATAGAAAGTTCTTTACTGATTTCAATCAAAGCTTTATTGGCAATTTTTTGTTCCGGAACGCCATTTTCCATAAGTTCCAGAAAGAAATTGTCGTCATCAAAAATTGCCTGATAAGAACGCGCCGCTTTTTTAGCTTCATCCATTCTGCCTTTAAGGATTAAATCGTTGATTTCACCATGCAGACAAGCGCTGGAAGCGATAAGGCCTTCGGAACATTCTTTGAGTATTTCTTTATCCACTCTCGGCCTGTAATAAAAGCCTTCTAAATAACCCGCTGTCGTTAGCTTCATAAGATTTTTATAGCCCTGCATGTTTTTGACCAGAACAATCAAATGCCTGGCCGTTTCACCGATAGAGTAACTTTTCTCCAGGCGGCTGCGAGGCGCTACATATAATTCACAGCCGATTATCGGCTTTATACCCTGCTTGTAGGCCTGCTGGTAAAAATCAATCGCCCCGAACATATTGCCATGGTCGGTAATAGCGATAGCCGGCATCTTATATTCGCGCGCTTTTTTGAAAAGATCTTCGAGGCGAATCATTCCGTCTAGAAGACTGTATTGGGTATGGACATGTAGGTGTACAAAATCAGAGTGTTTCATAATTATACTTTGTCCGGAATAAATATATTGATAAAAAAATTTATAAGTTCTTAATCCAGCCAGTAATTAGGAGCTTCTTTGGTAATAATTACGTCATGGACATGGCTTTCTTTCAACCCGGCCTGAGTAATTCGGATAAAGCGAGCCTTTTCCATCAATTCCGGGATTGTTTTACAACCGACATAACCCATGCCTGCCTTGAACCCGCCGATCAATTGAAGAATGCTTGCTGAAAGTGAACCACGGAAAGGCACCCTACCCTCAATTCCTTCCGGTACTAGCTTCGATTGGCCTTCTATATCATCTTGATAATAACGGTCACGGCTGCCCAGTTTCATCGCTTCCAATGAACCCATACCGCGGTAAACTTTATAGCTTCTTCCTTGAAACAAAACAGTTTCCCCGGGACTTTCTTCCGTACCGGCGAACAATCCGCCGACCATTACACTGTTTGCTCCGCAGGCAATTGCTTTGACAATATCACCTGAATATTTGATACCGCCATCCGCAATTACCGAAATATTATGCTTGGATGCCGCCTTGTAAACATCTCTGATGGCGCTCATCTGCGGAACGCCTACACCGGCGATAATGCGGGTTGTGCAAATCGAACCAGGACCGACACCGACTTTCACTGCATCGACACCGGCATCAATTAAAGCTTTAGCACCTTCTGCTGTGGCAACATTGCCTGCAATTAATTCACATTTAGGAAAGTTAGCCTTCGTCGATTTAATGGCATTTATCACACCGCTAGAATGTCCATGTGATGCATCAATGACTATGACATCCGCTCCCGCAGAAAGCAGTGCGTCTATTCTGGCTTCCCTATCTATAATACCGACAGCAGCACCAACTCTCAGTCTGCCTAAAGAATCTTTGCAAGCACTGGGGTAGCGGCGAATCTTTTCGATATCCTTAATCGTAATAAGGCCTTTTAAATTGAATTCGTCATCTACTACCAGCAATTTTTCGATTCTATGTTTGTGGAGAAGTTTTTTCGAATCTTCCAGAGAAATGTTTGCAGACACAGTGATCAGATTTTTCTTGGTCATAACATCAGAAACAGTTTGATCTAAATTTTCTTCAAACCGTAAATCGCGATTAGTCAGTATTCCGACCAGTTTACCTTTTTTCACCACGGGGACACCGGATATGGAATATTTGCTCATTAGCTCCAGTGCAGCGCTTACCTTCTGATCCGGTTCTATTGTTATGGGATCGACAACCATACCGCTTTCCGATTTCTTGACCCGATCTACCTCGATGGCTTGCTGTTCTATGCTCATGTTGCGATGAATTATACCAATACCGCCTTCCTGAGCCATGCAAATAGCTGTGCGCGATTCAGTTACGGTATCCATCGCGGCCGAGATGATGGGGATATTCAAGGAAATATTTTTTGTTAACTTTGTGGAAGTATCGACATCCCGCGGCAAAATGCTGGAAGCCGAAGGAACAAGGAGAAGATCATCGAATGTTAAAGACTCTTTTACCACATCATCAAGCATTATACCCTCCATTATAATATAATCTTAATATTTATTAATACCTGTTAATATAATATTTTTGACCGTTTAATCTGATGAAAAACATTTCTTCATTTTCCGACTGCTCGATAAATTCGGCCAACTGGTAATAACTTTTACGGGAAAATCTGGCGGCAAACTTTCCTTCCTTCACCTGGCAGTAAAGAACATTATCTTTGCCTATTTGTAAAGTGCTCAAATCCAATATTTCCAAGGAATCATCGGTCAATAGAATGTAAATATTATCATGATCGTCCGTAGGAAATCCCGTTTTATAAACGGCGGAAACAACAAAAGCTGTGTCTTCCACATCAAGATAACAGTGTTCTTCACCCAGTTCAATTAAGTATTTTCCGCATTCATCAACTTTAAGATGTTCAAAAAAAACGCATAATATTTCTTTGCGAAACATATGCGCACCACGATAGTACCAGGTGCCTTCTTTATCGATTTTAATTTCACTTTCTTCCATGTTTTCTTTAGAAATTCTTTCTGCTATCGAGTAAAATTGTCACCGGACCGTTATTAACAAGTTCAATCCGCATCATCTCCTGAAATTTTCCGGTCGCCAAATATTTTACTTTTTTTTGGGCTTCCCGGACAAAATATTCATAAAGTTCATTAGCTTTCAGTGGCTCTTCAACCCTGACGAACGAAGGTCTTCGTCCCTTGGTGCAATCACCTAAAAGAGTAAATTGGGAAACGACCAACATTTCACCGCCAATATCCAGCAATGAACGGTTCATTTTTCCTTCGTCATCTTCGAAGATGCGCAAATTGATCGATTTCTCCAGAATATAATCAGCGCCAGTTTTTGTATCCTCCTTTTCTATTCCCAAAAAAATAACAATTCCAGCTTTTATCGAGGAAAACTCTTCGTGATTGATTATAACACCGGCACGGTCGACTCTCTGAATAACTGCACGCATGGAAAATCCCGCTTAAATTTCGGGGTATGTTAGCAACAAATTGTTCCGCGTTCAAGTCATTTCTATGACGATAATTCAATTTTACGATTTAAGGATTCTTTCATTGAATTACAAAATATTTTTTGATATTGCACTTTACAACTGATTGAATTATCAAGACAGTTTTGCTAATATTGATCGTAGGAGGAGAAAAATGAAGAAAAATCCAAAATTAATTTTTTATATTATCTTCGGCGCTGTTTTATTGATTGCCGGTTGCAGCGTTTTCATGTCCAAAAACTGGGGCAGCATTAGACCGGATACCGATGCGACTAACGCTTTTGAAAAGTTTCAAATTAACGCCAAGTTAAACTATTATATCAGTGGCTCCGATGTTTACCCAACATCAATTTTAGGATTAAATAAGACCTATACGCTGGATACAGACTTGTGGAAAAAAATAGAAATGACGCCAGAATTATTTAGTGAACTTGTAACAAATATGCAAATGAGATTATTGTCTTGCTGTTTAGAAAAACAGGTAGGATTTGCCATTCTCGACGATAAAGGAAAACAAATCGGCATTTGGTACTCAATGCTTGCTGGAAGCATTGCTGTTAAAATGAAAGATGACAATAAAGTGGTTATATTTCCGCCAAGGGATGATGCATATATGGAGTATGAAGATAAGGCAAATAACCTGATGCATCATCATTAACAAATATCCGCAAAGAAATTTAATAATCACACTTTATTTTGATTTCTAATTAAGTATTTATTTTATCTTGACAAGAGCATTTTTTGTTGTTAATGACTCCTCCATTTTAAGGTCAATGGCGTTCGTGAAAATTATTTATCGTTTTAGTTTTACCGCAACGTCTTTAAAAAGGGGTAATTTATCATATAGGAGGATCGTTCAAATGCTTTGTCAAACTGTTAAAGCGGAACTCGACTGCGCTTTCATGAGCAAAAAGGGTTGCGGTTACTTTGGCGGCAGTTGTCACGCAATAATTGAGAAGTGCGAGGATTGTAACAAAATAATTAATTATGAATCCGGCAAATACTGCAAGGTTTATCCAGAACCGGCAAGCAAGTGGATTAGCGGAAAATGTCCAACCGCAACGCACATCAAGCTGGAACTAAACGAAACAACGCAAAAAATAAATCCGCTCAAAGCTTCCAAGAGAGCCAGCAAAAAGTAATAACAACACTCTATATCCTGCTGTGGTTATAATATTGAATTTTTGCAATCTTTTCAGAAACTAAAAAGCCGGCTGTTATCGCCGGCTTTTTAGCTGATCATTTTTCTTATTTGCTCTAATTCTTGTTTAATCCGAATCAACTTTTCTTTTTCCAGGATAATATTTTCCGGTTCAGAACTTCCACGTATTTTAAAAAGCTGTTTTTTCGCACCATCAATGGTAAAACGTTGCGTGTAAAGCAGATTCCTTATTGTCAGTAATTCCTGCACATCCCTTTTTCTGTATAAACGTTGCGCAGAACGGGTTCGCACCGGCTTGACCGTTCTAAATTCAGTTTCCCAATACCTGATAACGTACGGTTCCACATTGAGGATTTTACTTACTTCACCAATACGGAAATAAGCCTTGTCGGGAATTATTGTCTCCATACAATTCCTGAATCCTTACTGCCAAATTCCCCTGCACGTCAGAGAAGTAATAAAAAAATACAATACCTTAACTTTACTTTAAATTATGCCAAAAATTGGCATTCAAAGTATTTAAAAATGTGTGTGCAGGCGGATATAATTCTATTTATTGTTAATTTAAAGCTTTGCGCAATACCTGAGATGATTTAAAGGTCAACACTCTGCGCGCTGTAATGGAGATTTCTTGGCCGGTTTGCGGATTGCGGCCGCGGCGAGACCTTTTTTCTTTTACTACGAAGTTACCAAATCCGGAAATTTTTACTTTTTCACCTTGCGCGAGTTTATCTTTAATAAGGTCAAACACAGATTCAACAATATCCGCCGAATCTTTCTTAGAAAAACCCAGCTTTTCGTAAACACTTTGGATGATATCAATTTTCGTCATTTTTCTCCCTCCGTTTTTTTACTTCGTCTTATTGCTCGCCTCTTATTTTTGCATTCGTTAATTTAACGATGTTTCGTATAATCCTATCGTGGACGCTACTTATCTCAATATCAGTAAGTGTCCGGTCAGCTGCACGATAAGAAAACCTCAAACCAATACTTTTCTTTCCTTCCGGTATTTCTTTCCCTTGATATATATCAAAAATTACCACATTTTCAAGTAAATCTTCATGTTGATTCAAAACAATATTCAACATCTGATCCGCTTCCAATGCCGCGGGAATAACAAAAGCGACATCGCGTGTCACTGCCGGAAATTTTGATATTTCTTTGCATAAGATACTTTGCTGCAAGCGCTTAATTAAAATATCCAGATTAATTTCAAACACATAGGCATTGTTTTTTATACCCATCTTTTCCATAATTTTCGGATGAACACAGCCTAAATAACCCATATGCAAGTCATCTAAATAGACAGCGCAAGATTTACCGGGATGCAAGAATGGCTCAGTATTTGCCGAGTGGTACTGGTAATTTTTTAATTTTAAATCGAAAAATATGTTTTCGAGGCAGCCTTTCAGGTCAAAGAAGTCTGCATTTTCATTAGAACCCCATAAAGCATCGCTAATATTGCCCGCTAAAAGTGCGGCCAGCATGTTTTTTTCCTCCGGCAGCTCACCTTTCTTGCGCTGAAGAAATGTTCTGCCTATTTCAAATAACTTCAAATCATCAGAGCCGTTATTGACGTTATTTTTCCACGTCTGAAGCAGTCCATAAACCATAGTCGTTCGCATAGCGGACTGATCTTCCGTCAGCGGATTTTTTATCCGCACCAAACTCCGCCTTTCATCATTTGCCGATAAAAAAAGATGGTCGACAAAAGAGGGATTGCTGAAACTGTAATTGACTATTTCCGAATACCCGCTGCCGTTAAGTAATTGTCTGATTCTTTCTTCCAGATCCAAGCGGGGGATAACAGTCATTTCCGTAAGCGCAGCATTAGGCATGGTTACCGGCACACTATCATAACCATAAAGCCTGATGACTTCTTCGATCAGGTCAATTTCTCTGGTTATATCGCTTCTAAATGTTGGGGGTTGAATAATATACTTTCCCTTATTAATTTGTTTTACAAGCATGCCGATGCTGCGTAATACTCGAATAACGTCTTTTGATCCGATAGACGTGCCGATTACTTCCCGGATTCGGTCAATACGCAAGGTAATGTCTTTAATAGCGGGAACCTTTCGTGGATATTCATCGATGTAATTTTTACAAATAATTCCACCGGAAAGATCAGCAATGAGTTGCGCCGCGCGGTTGAGCGCTCTCACCACTCCCTCCGGATCAATGCCTCTTTCAAAGCGAAAAGACGCATCGGTGGACATAGACAATCTACGCGCTGAACGGCGAATGGAAGCGGGATTAAAATAGGCGCTTTCCAGCAAAATAACCGGCGTATCTTCCTTCACTTCAGAGTTTTGGCCGCCCATAATACCGCCAATGGCGACAGGCTTTAGACCATCACATATCAGTAAAGTGTCCGCGGAAAGTTTACGGCTTTTTCCATCGAGTGAAATAAATTCTTCATTTTCTTTGGATTTGCGGACAACAATCCTTCCTTTTTCCAGGAAGCGAAAATCAAAAGCATGCAGGGGCTGTCCCATCTCCAGCATAACAAAGTTGGTGACATCAACAATGTTATTGATGGCACGCAATCCGGCCGCCTCGAGCCTTGTCTTCATCCAGACAGGCGATGTACCAATTTTTACGTTTTTGATCATCCTGGCCGTGTAACGCGGACAAAGGTCTGCATCAATGATTTTGACTGAAGTCAATTTGCTGATATCTTCGGAGGATTCTTTAACCTTCACGGACGGCTGTTTCATTTTTTTACAGGTAATGGCGGCCACTTCTCGCGCCATGCCGATCATACTTAAGCAATCAGAACGATTGGGCGTCACACTTACGCCTAAAACAGTGTCACCTATGTTTAGAGCCGTCTCTAATGGCAAACCCAGCGACAAATCTGCAGGCAAATGCATAATCCCGGAGGCATCGTCGCCGATTTCCAGTTCGGTCTCCGAACAGAGCATGCCTTCCGATTTCTCCCCGCGCAAAACTGATGACTTGACTGTGTATCCGTCGGGTATTACTGCTCCAACTTTTGCCAGAGGAACGATATCGCCTGATTTTATATTTTTAGCGCCACAAACAACAGGATAATTATGCTTGCCGTCACTCACTGCACAAAGAGATAACTTATCCGCATTAGGATGAGGTTTTACCGACAAAATTCTGGCAACGACAACGCCGCTAAATTGAGGAAGAATGGTTTTGATCTCATCCACTTCCAACCCGGCCATAGTCAATTTATCAGCCAGTTCTGACGCCGTTAGATCAATATCAACATAATCTTTAAGCCATTTGAGGCTGACCAGCATAAAGAAAATCTCTCCTAAAATTGTTTAAGGAATCGAAAGTCGTTTTCAAAAAATAATCGAATATCGGAAATGCCGTACTTCAGCATGGCTATTCGTTCCAGACCAAGCCCGAAAGCAAAGCCTGTATATTTTTCGGAGTCATAACCGACATTTTTGAAAACGGCGGGATCAACCATGCCTGAACCCAGGATTTCCAGCCACCCGCTCTGTCCGCAAACCCGGCAGCCGTGCCCCTGACACATTACACAGCGGATATCAACCTCCGCCGAAGGCTCTGTAAAGGGGAAAAAACTTGGCCGGAATCTCAGAATTGTATCATCACCGAAAATCTTCCGGAGAAAAACAGTTAAAATTCCTTTCAAATCGCTAAAACGGACGCCTTTATCTACCATTAATCCTTCTATTTGATGAAACATGGGGGTGTGGGAAACGTCGGAATCACGCCGGTAAACTCTTCCGGGTGATAAAATCCTTATCGGCGGCTGAACCTTTTCCATTATCCGTACCTGAACCGGCGATGTATGAGTGCGCAAAACTATATTTTCTTCGATATAAAAAGTGTCCTGCATATCCCTGGCGGGGTGATCTTTGGGAATATTGAGAGCTTCAAAATTATAATAATCCAATTCTACTTCCGGGCCCTCGACCACGGAAAAACCAAACGAAGCAAAGATGGCACAGATTTCCCGACGGATTTTAATTACAGGGTGAATTCTGCCGTAACGAACAGACCTTCCCGGCAAGGTAACATCAATTTTTTCTTTGAATAAGATGTTTTCTTTTTGCAGCTGGGATTTGTTCTGGAGCGCTTCTTCAATCTTGGTATTGAGCAGTTCTTTAAGCTCATTGCAGCGCTTTCCTAATAAAGGCTTTTCGGTATCAGACACCTGGGCAATGTTACGTAAAAGGCCGGTCAAAAGCCCTTTGCGGCCCAGGTATTTTGTTCTAACAGCTGAAATTTCATCTTCCGTTGTTGCCGCATCAATTTCGGCAAGAGCGTTATTCTCCAGCTGTTGAAGATTGCCGATCATGCCGCCTGCTCGCCTTTTGCTATTAAAACAACTTGGGCGAAACCCTGCGGATCATTGACAGCCA
>Ga0182027_10000497_pt1 | contig 68231 bp, 48 predicted proteins | sample 712E1DmetaG_FD_121300 | JGI IMG/M metagenome (GOLD analysis project Ga0182027, IMG submission 121300) | Permafrost microbial communities from Stordalen Mire, Sweden - 712E1D metaG (Illumina Assembly) | ecosystem: Environmental > Terrestrial > Soil > Wetlands > Permafrost | place: Sweden...
CAAAACTTTCTGGATTATTATTTTCAGAAGAGCATTTGGATTGGTTGGACACAATTTCGACTTTTAATATGAATGCGAGATATGATAGTTATAAAGAGGCATTCTATAAAAAATGTACTTATGAATTTACAACTGAGTGGATTGATAAAATAAAAATATTACAATCATGGATAAAGGAGAAGCTCTTAAAATAGCAAGTGCTTATATTGATTCTATAAGTTCAAAATATAATATAAGACAAGCAATATTATTTGGTTCTTTTGCTAAAGGGACAAATCATGATGATAGCGATATTGACATAGCGATTATTGTTAATAATGTGGTAGATATAATTGATACCCAAATAGACTTGATGAAACTTCGCAGAAAAATAGATTTAAGAATAGAGCCACATCCTTTTATGACTGAGGATTTCAATCAGAGTAATCCTGTTGTATACGAAATATTAAAATACGGAATAATAATTAACAACGTGGCCTAACACAGGCTCATACGCCATAAGGGTTTCAGAGCAATTTGCAAGTTCTGTTCCCGCTGGCAAAGTTCGTAACGGGTGAATGGTTCGCTTCCACGCAATCCCTTACGGCACTTATAGCCCAACGTTATGTGCAACCCTCCCTATCCCGGAAACAGGATTCATTTCCACAGCTAACGATAGAGCTTCGGACAGATTTTCGTACTATATTTGAGAGCCCTTTGCAAGGCCGATTTTAGAACTGGTGCATAATAGCCCGGGTGCAATCCTGGTTAGAATGTAAAAAGCCCTTCTGTAGTAGCAGAAAGGCTTTGAGATGATTTCAGTGGTGGGCATGTCTTATGACAAGTACCCCGTTCATAATATTATCACGTCAAAGGTACATTCTCTTAGGGCATTTTTATTAACTACTTAAAAAATGTTTTATGAAGAAGAAAAATGTATCAATGGAAGTTGTCAATCCGGATGCAGCAGGGATTGATGTAGGAAGCCGCTCACACTTTTTTGCCATAGGGCAGGGGACTGAAGATATAAAAGAATACGGGGTTTACAATGAAGATTTACACGCCTTGGCCCAATGGTTATTAGAGAATGAAATTAAAACTGTTGCCATGGAAAGTGCCGGAACTTATTGGCAAAATCTTTATGCAGTACTTCAATCTTACGGAATAGAGGTAATACTTTGCAACGGGAAATTTACTAAAAACATTAAGGGAAGAAAAAGTGATGTCCAAGACTGTCAATGGATCCAAAAACTGCACACTTTAGGTTTATTAAGCGGAAGTTTCTTGCCCGATGAAGTAACAGAACAATTAAGGACATATTGCCGGCATAGGGCCAATTTGCTGGAACAAGCCGCCGACACGACCCGCAAAATGCAGAAATATTTACGTCTGCTCAATTTACGGTTGGATGTAGTGGTCAAAGATGTAACCGGGCTAACTGGATTATCAATTATAGATGCCATCTGTAAAGGGACAACAAATCCGAAAGAACTTGCTTCTCTAAGAAATGGGAATTGTAAAAAATCAGAAGCGGAAATTGCCAAAGCCCTTCAATGCAATGGTAGGAAAGATTATTTATTTGCCCTTAACCACGAATACCAAATGTACTTGACCTTTCAATCAAAAATTAAAGAATGTGATCAGGAAATTGAAGTCATGCTGAATGATCAAATCAACAGCGATGATCATAAACGAGAACATTACATTGAAAAAAAAGTATATAAAAGGGTAAATAAAAATGCCCCGAAGAATATCGATTTAAATTTGCTGGCGTATCAGTATTTTGAAGGAGTTGATTTGTTAGCCATAGAAGGGGTCAGTTATTCAACGGTACTTACCTTGATAAGTGAGGTCGGAACGGGAATACATAAATTTCCAACAGCAAAACAATTTGTTAGTTGGCTCAGGCTCTCACCAAACAACAAAATCAGCGGGGGAAAAGTATTAAGTAACAAAATACCCAAAGGAAGCAACAGGTTGAAAATTGCCCTACGAAATGCCGCCAATGCTATTGGCAATTTAAAAGATACAGCGTTATCCAATTTTTTTAAACGAATTGCATTTAGAAAAGGCCGCATATCTGCAATTTCAGCAACAGCAAGGAAACTTGCAATTATCATTTGGAATATGATAGTAAAAAAAATTCCCTATAAACCAGCAACTGAATATCAATTTCTGGATCAAAAAAGAAAGAAAATTACTCAGATGAAAAAACTAATTACTAAGTTTGACATATCAATGGATGACTTAAGTTTTCAGTTGTAAATGTGCAACTTATGAAAACGTTAGTCATAACCCTAAAAAGACAACGCAACAAGATACAGGATTTGAGAACATATTTTTTAAGGTTATTTAGTCAAATAATTTATTTACTTTTGAATTCAAATGAACAGACAAAAAGAAAATATTGATTTATTAATAGGAAAAGTTGCAGTAATTTGCTTTTTCTTATTAATTTTTTTTGCATTTAAAGGTACAGATTGTCCAAATAGAGATTCGTTTACTAAAAGTGCATACCAAACTTTTTACAGGATTCCAATACACGTTACTTCGACAATTGAACAAAATTGGGAAGTTAATAAATTAGCGATACTTGTTGAACCAATTTATTTTTCAGCTTTTTATGATGCATTGATTACTTTAGAATTTAATGCTTGCAACAAAAGCAACTTTAGGATTATTTGTTCAAACAATAAAGTAAATCAATTATTAAAAAATTGCAAGGAACAGTTTATTGTAATTAAGGCCCAGATTATTGACTTTAATTCATTTCATATTCGAACCTCGCTAAATAACGAGGAAATTTCCTTGATTTCATAAATTCATCTTTTTTATTTCCGTATTCTCCAATTCTCCAATCATATAGATTTGGAATTGGCTATTATTAATTTATAAAATTAAAATTATGAAATCAATAATAAATATATTATCACCAGTGTCAGGGCTTGGTCTAACAAAATTAATAAGCGTTATCTGTTTAACGCTGCTGTTAACAGCATCCAGCTTGTGGGCAGGAGAGATACATGGTGCTGCAGATGCCGGCGATTTGAACAAGGTTAAAACACTAATCGAGGCCGACTCTACATTGTTGGATTCAAAAGACGATTTGGGCTTCACGCCACTCGCCCATGCATGCATGGCCAGACAGTTATCGGTCGCTAATTTTCTTATAGACAAAGGCGCTAATGTCAACGCCAGAGCCAAAAACGGATTCACACCGTTTCACCACGCATGCAATGGACCGAATCAGGATTTTGATCTCATTCAACGTTGTATCGCTCACGGGGCCGACATCAACTCGCTGTCAAACAGCGGCCAATCTGCCCTCCAAATGAGCGCTTCTGCTGGGAACCTCAAAATTATGAAGTTATTGATTGATCATGGTGCCGATCTTAACGCCCGGGATGAATACCTGGGCACTGTTTTACAAAAGACCATCAATAGTCATCAACAAGAGGCTGCAAAATTGCTCATTGAAAGTGGTGCAAAACTCAATCAGAAATTCAGCTATGGAAATACCGAGATACATTTGGCGGCCTTGGGTGGCTCCGTAGATATTATGCGCTCCCTGGTTGAGCATGGTGCCGATGTTAACGCCGTGAACGAATATAACCACACAGCACTTTATTATGCAACTAAACATGGGTATCGCGCTACGGCTGACTCGTTGATCGCTTTAGGAGCCAACAAAAACACAATCGTTGAGACCAACTATGGTAAAGCGCCTCAACTATCGGTGCCTTTAAAAGAAGGCGAAGCCTATATCTGGTATTTGGGCGGTTTTAGCGGCGGCGGATATGCCGTAAAAACTAAGGAACACTTGCTTATCTTCGATGGGGCAGGAAGCAATGAAATATCATGGGCAGCTCTTGCAAATGGACAGCTCAACCCGAATGAACTGGCAGGACAAAAAATAACCATCTTGATTTCTATAGAATTACAACATTGTGATCCAAGGTTATTCAATCTTTCGAAACGGATACCAGACATCAATTGGGTACTTACAAAGTTGACTGTTTGTGATACAGACAAAATGGGCCTTCATTCCTATCGTCTGGCACAGCCTCACGAGAGTTTTTCTCTGGATGGGATTAAGGTGCATACGATTCCGGCCATAGGTCGCTTCAATGGTGGGGACAAAGGCATGGGTTATCTTGTTGAAGCCGACGGGGTGAAGATCTTCTATGCCGGACTTCACGCTTCCAGTAATGAAGCCTCACAGGTAGAGAAATATCAGAAAGAGATCGACTTCCTGAAACCATTCGGACCGATTGATATTGCTATGCTGTTCACGCAAGGTCACCTCAATGTCGCTTATGAACCTTACCTCTACCTGCTCGACCAGCTTGCACCGAAAGCAGTCTATCTAATGGGTGGTGATTACGTAACTGATCAATATCCAGTTTGCGTTGAAGTTTTGAAAGCACGTAACATTCCGGTAAAATATCCGGAGGGGGGTAAAGCCGTAGGTGAGCGATTCCATTACCTTCGTGATTCAATACAGAAGTAATAGATACCTTCTGGAATTGGTACATATATTACTTAATAGATTAATGTATTTGGTTCATTTGATTATTTCCAATACAAGGATAATATAAAAAGGGCAGCTGCCAACAAGCGGTCATACGCAACTGGGGTTTAGTTAGTTAGTCAAAAGTATCGCTCGCTGGCAAGTTTATTACCGGCGGATAGTTTCGCTTCCACGTTTTCCCCAGTTGCGCATACCGCCAAACATTAGCAGGCATTTAAAAAAACTGCCACAGCAACATTGATTGACAAATATTTTAAATAAATATAACATGAGAATAATCGTCTTTATTATTTTTTCCCTACTGTTGATTCAATGCAAAAATGAATCAGGTCAATTAGCTTTATTACATGGCAAGATTAATAATAGTAGTTTTGATACTTTACGTTTATCCGGTAACAATGGAAACCATATAACTACTACGGATAAAGATGGAAACTTTCAATTCAATTTAAAAGTTGATGATGGGTATTATAAACTTTCGGTTAAAGACATTCAAGTTACATTGTTTCTTAATCCGACAGATACGCTTAATATGACGTTTGACTTAGTTGATTTTAATAATTCAATCCACTATTCTGGCAAGAGCAAAGACGTGAATAAAAAACTAATTTCATTATCAAAGGGCAAGCCTGCGCCTGAATTTTCTTATAAGGACATCAAAGGCAATTTGGTTTCACTATCTGACTTCAAAGGAAAATACATTTATATAGATGTCTGGAGTACAACATGTGGATCGTGCCGCAAAGGATTACCGAAATTAGAAGAACTTATCGAAAGCTTTAAAAATAAAAATATTGTATTTCTGGGGGTTTCCTTAGATTCAAAAATTGAGAAGTGGCGGAAATTCGTTGAAGAAAAGAACATGAAGGGGATACAGTTATTTGGAGAAGGCTGGAATTGTCAATTTGTAAAAGATTATGCAGTTGAATCCAACCCAAGATTTATATTAATTGATAAAAACCAAAGCATACTTGATGTTTGTGCACCAAGCCCTTCAGAAAATATAAATGATGTTCTTAAAAACTTGGAGGGGATTTAGAATGAAGTCAAACCTGAAATTGTTTTTAATTCTTTGCCTCTGCTTTTACTCGTTAGAGCATATAAAATGCCAAGTTCCATATTTTCCTGAACAAGGAGAGTGGCAAACGAAAAAGCCTGAGGAATTGAGCATGAATAGTGAACTTCTAAAAAAAGCTGTTCAGTTTGCATTATCAAATGAGACTCCAATTGATTCTGATCTTAGAGTTGCCAATAATAAAGTGTATGCTAATGAACCAAACTATGAAATCGTTGGCCCTATTAAAAAGAGAGGTAAACCAGCGGGATTAATAATTAAAAATGGATATATAGTTGCTCAATGGGGGGATGTCAGCCGAGTTGATATGACTTTCAGTGTAACAAAAAGTTATGTTTCTACAGTTGCAGGTCTTGCATGGGATGCCGGATTAATCAAAGATTTAAACGATAAGGTGGCTGATTATGTTTGGGATGGGACATTCGATGGTGAGCATAATTCAAAAATTACCTGGGAACATTTGTTGACTCAAAGTTCTGATTGGTCGGGATGTTTATTTGGTATGTATGATTGGGCAGACCGGCCGCCAAAAGAAGGAACCATTGATACATGGAAGAACAGAACTTTATTTGAACCGGGAACTCATTTTAAATACAATGATGTACGAGTTAATCTGTTAGCTTATTCATTATTGCAGGTTTGGCGTAAACCTTTACCAATTGTACTTAAAGAAAAGATAATGGATAGAATTGGAGCCTCATCAACATGGCGTTGGTATGGTTACGAAAATTCTTTTGTGAATGTTGATGGCATAATGATGCAATCTGTCAGTGGTGGAGGGCACCACGGAGGAGGGCTATTTATAAATACTTTAGACCAAGCACGTTTTGGTTTATTATTTCTAAATAAAGGAAAGTGGAAAGGACAACAATTAATATCAGAGAAATGGATTAATTTAGCTACTTCACCATCAAAGATTAACAAGAATTACGGTTTTATGTGGTGGCTCTATAATGACTCAGCCTATATGGCGGAAGGATTTGGAGGGAATTATATTATTATTGGTAACGCATATGATTTACTTGTTGTTATTAGATGGATTGATGATTCCAAAGCAGAAGAATTTATGAAAATGGTTATAGAATCAATAAAACAAAAATAAACGCCTGCTAACAAGCGGTCATACGCCATGGGGGTTTTAGCGCAATTTGCAAGTGCAGTTCTCGCTGGCAAGGTTTGTAACGGGTGATAGGTTCGTCTTCACGAAATCCCCAACTACGCATACCGCCACCCGTTAGGGCTAATGGCGCGACAGAACTGCCCCGAGAATTCATAATATTGATTATTTCTTTGATTGGTTAAAAATTGGTATTTTTGGATTATGAAAACATTACAAGAAATAAAAAACACATTGAGTAGTCATAAAAGTAGATTATTCCAAGACTACCCTATAAAGTCTATGGCGATTTTTGGTTCTTATTCACGCCGGGAGCAAAAGGATTCCAGTGATTTGGATATTCTTGTGGAGTTTTCTGACAGGATAGGTATCAGATTCATTGATTTAGCAGATGAATTAGAAAATATTGTTGGATTTAAAGTGGATTTGGTTTCAAAAAATGGAGTTAAGGAGAAATATTTAAATTCAATTGATTCAGATTTAGTGTATGTCTAAGCGTGATACGATATTGTTATTAGATGATATGTTGCAATCAGCGCAAAAGATAAAGCTCTATACAAAAGATCTTGATTATGATTCATTTTTAGCGGATGATAAAACTATTGACGCAGTTGTTCGGAATTTTGAAATAATTGGAGAAGCCGCAAATCGTATTGACTCGGATTTCAGAGATAGTAACCCAGAGATTGAATGGAAAAGAATACGAGGATTTCGTAATCGGATTGTTCATGATTATTTTGGGATTGATTATGAAATTGTTTGGAGCATTGTAGAAACATATTTAGATGAAATGATAGATTGGCTAGATACGATAATTGATAACAATAAAGCCACATAGCCATAACGCGGTATAAAACATTGGGGTTTAAATGGTATGTCAAGCGCATCACCCGCTGGCAAGTTTTCTATCGGTTGATAGGAAAGTGGTCACGAACTCCCGCACGCTGCATACACTCAACGTTAGGCAACATCCTAACAGATAGAATTATTCTTATTTTACTATCGCTATTAAGAGAATTTATTAATTGAATATAGGTGTCCATATATTCTCTTTTGGTAGATAGAGATTGCGACAAAGCATCAATTTGGTCGATTATTAAAACTATAGTGGAATACGATTCCTTTAAACTATTGAGAATTTTGTATAACGAATCCTCAATATTTATTTTGTCCTGAAGCTCTTTAATGCTGCTTACATATAACTTGTCGGCTTTTAACCCTAATACTGGAATGTTGTTTTCAACAAGCTTTGTGTATAAGTCTTTTAAAATTACAGTTTTCCCACTTCCGGCATTTCCTGCCAGTAATATTGTGTTTTTGCAAATATTATTATTCGATTCAGGTTTGATTGGATTAACAATCCAATTATAAAGTTTCTGAGTTTCTTCTCTCGGAATATTTGAATCAAGAAGCCCTTCAAAGTAGTTTTTGCATGCAGATAAGCTATTGGATGCGATCTTTAGTTGGCCTAGTATATTTGAAATGGGAATTGCTGATTTATCAGAATATACTTTTCTGTATTCTGGATAAGGGATAAAAACTGTTTTTACTTCAAAAAACAACGGGATAATGTTTGCATTTTGCTGTTTTGATAAAAGCAAATCTATATCTTGAGTATTTATAGGAATGACTTTTATTCTGCTTAAAATAGAGTTTAAGATTTCAAAGGTGTCATGTGTATCTTTGATGTTTTTAAAACTGGGTTTTTCTAAAATACTTATTGTCCATTCTTTTAACTTGGGCTCTTTTAGTACTTCTACATTGAAATTGGGGAACAATTCCAATGAGTCATCATTAAAGCCATTTCTTGCTTGTAAATAGAATAGATAAGCTCTTCAAATCTTCTATCGCTGGGTAACGAACTATATGGGAACGGCTGATTAGGAAATGAAAAAGGTTTTCCAGATTCATCCTTTATATTTGGAGTGCTATATTCGAGGTTCATATAAAGAGAGGGCTAAAGATTTTCTTAAATAAATCCAATAGTTCATTCTTTACTGTTATATAATCAGGCAACCCTCCCTGAATCTGATGTGACAAGCTATTCTTCCAAGCAGCAGAAAGCTGCTTGTCGTTTTCGGGGTTGATGAGTTGCTCTATACCTGTAAAAGTATATCCTTTGAATGCCATCTTCTTATGAAAGGCTTCAACTATTGGTTTGTAGTCAAGTTCGGTAAAGTGTTTTGTGAGATACCAAATGTCGTAAAAGTCGCGTGGTGCAGTGTAGGAACGTTGGATTAGTGCACGCATCTTTTCGGCCAATACTTCTTCAATGGTATAACAGGGAACCTGCAAAGCATTTTCGGTAAGTTTATCAGAATAACTATGGGTTATATCTTTGCTTGCCATTGGAAAAAGGACTAACTCATACAGAATTATCTCGATTTTAATTTTGGTTTGCCAGCGCTGATGCGATGGTGGAGTCTCGTTCCGGGGATGGTCTGAACCCCAGAATTTGATTATGGCTTCGTAACCTGTTAGTTGGTTTTTATATGCCAGTTCCTTTAGTGATTCTATGTGCGTTGGCATTTCAACTCGTTGCTGTATGAGTGATGTAATCTCATTCAAATGCTTGCGGGTTAATTTGAATTCTTTTTCGGAGGAAGTGAAATCAAGGTCTTCGGAGAAGCGATAATCGGGGATATAGCATTTCTTTAAGCAAGTTCCGCCTTTAAAGATTAACGTTTGTCGTAACTCGGGTATGGAGTATATAGCATCGAGAAAGAGGCCTAAAGCCCAATCTTTATCAATAGTGCTTTTTAGCACACCTTTTTGAGTTGCGATAGTTGCTATTTCTTTTTGTAAAATCATTTAGTATTGCTTGTTACAAATGTCCAAAATTTCGTCACGACTAATGTTTAATCTTAACCTCCAATCGTTTACAAATTCGCCTTTATCGGTGCCTGCCGGGTCAAATACATTATATTTTTTATTTACCTGCTGCTTTGCGTATTTGATAAAGGTTTTTAAACCTTTATTTTTGAGCAATTCAGCTAAAAATCCCATGCGTTTTGTGACTGCAATATTAGCAATAGCGGTACAATAGGCAACCATGTTTTCGCTGTTGAGTTTTGCATTGTTAAATGCTCGGATAAGTTCAGCATAACCTCCGGAATGTTCAGGATGGTCAAAACAATCAACAATAGTCTTTTCAATATCAGTAACGCGATACTTTCTGTTACCCTGTCCTTGAGTGAGAATACCTGTAATCTTATACGAAGCGACCTTGATGAATTTATATGATGTACCAAATACTGTTTTATTCGTTTTTAATTTAGTGGTTTGAATAAAAACATTATTTGGGAATTGTTCAGTTAAGCCGTGAATGTTAAGTGCAGACCAATATGCAATTGCCCCATTATCGCTAATAAAACAACCTAGTACTTTTTCATCGCTAAAGTTTGAACGGCAATATTTGCCCTTCTCGATGCGGACTAATATTTTCTTATCTACAAGGTTTTCGAGAACTTCGTTCAAATTGTCGAATTTGTAATGCAATTGGTTTTCTATTTCGGCAAAAAGGAAAATATCAATTTCGTATTCGTCCAACAAACGAATGAATTCGAGTTGCTTTGGGGTAAGATTCGCAGAAATATATACACTGTTTGCCATTACTTTCTTGTTTACGATAAGACCTAATAATTGGGTCTTTTGATATATGTAAAAGTAATGCTAATGTATAAATAAAATGTTTATCTACAATAAAAAGCATAGCTGTTTTATTTTTTGCAATTTTATATTTGGGGTTGAGTAAAAATTCTAGTAAAGTATCGAAATTTGATTCGGTTCACCGGAACTCATTCCGAAAAAGACTACCAAACCCATTCAAACAAGACTAAATGAAATGATACATTGTATTGATTTGATGTATTTTGCATCGTTTTTGGTGAACTAAATTAAACTTTAATTTGGTTCACCATTTAGTTCTCATTTAGACTGAAACTGTTCAATTCGTATTGATTTACAAAAAATGAAAAAGCCTGCAAATCATACAATTTGCAGGCTTTTGTTTTGGGTTGAAACCCATTTTGTCGGGGTGATGTGACTCGAACACACGACCCCTACGTCCCGAACGTAGTACGCTAGCCAACTGCGCTACACCCCGATATTCTATATTCTATTTTGTCTAAGTAGTGCGCTAGCATCCCGATTCCCAATGGCTATCTGGATTAGGGAGCGTTACACCCTGAATTATTTATTGATTTGGAGATTTTTATTTGTCAATTTTTAATCTTTAAATCAAACAATTTCTAAATCACCAAATGAAAAAGCGGCGCAAGTTAAAAAAAATCTCAAAATCATCCATCAGCACTTTTTCAAATTTTCACCGTTCTAAAGGAATCTCCCAATCTCATCATCAAATTTCAACATTCTCAAATCTTCAAATTAACCGCTTCGTCTATAAGCTTTTCTTTTTCAATAGGGACTACTCCCATTTTTTCGCAAACTAACCCTCCGGCCATATTGGCAATGGCTGCAGTAGTAAACGGATCGAGTTTTGCAGCCAGACAAAGACTTGCCACACCGATCACCGTATCACCTGCTCCAGATACATCAGCTATATCCCGGATATGAGCTGGTATTATCCTGTATTCTTTGCCATTGCTTATGAACACGCCGGCTTCCGAAAGAGTAATCATTACAAGTGCGATGTTCTTTTCGCGATGAAGAATTTTTGCCGCTTCGTTCAAACTGTCCGGCTTGGTTTTAGTGGCTTCTACTTTTAATCCTTCATTGAGTTCTTTAAAGTTTGGTTTAAATAAGGTTGTGTCGTGGTAAGCTCCGAAATTTCGTTTTTTAGGATCAACCAATGTGGGAATTTTACGCTTATTAGCTTCTTTTACTACCTCACTGATCACATTCGGAGTAATGGATCCTTTATCGTAATCCTGGAAAATAATAGCACTGATGTTGTTTTGATTAAGAACAGTAAGGATATGTTCGATGAATCGTTTTTCCATGTTGGGTGACAGTAGATCATCAATTTCTCTGTCAACTCTTAGTAAATGTTGGTGGTTGCTTATAACCCGTGTTTTAACCGTGGTGATGCGTTCGTTGTCTTCAATGATGCCTTTGCTGGTCATCCCCTTATTTTCGAGCAAGCCGTAAAAAGTTTTCGAATAGGAATCGCTCCCTATTACTGAGCAGAGAATAGGTGTAGCACCCATTGACTGGACGTTTAACGCCACGTTGGCCGCGCCTCCCAGACGGTTTTCCTCTTTTGTGCCTGTTACTACTGGTACCGGCGCTTCAGGCGAAATGCGTTCAACTTTTCCCCATAAGTACGTGTCAATCATCACATCGCCAATAATCATAATCCTGTGATTTGAAAACGATTCAATAATTGAAGTAAGGTCTGTTTTCAATGTAATTTAAGTTATAAATTGAAATGTAAATATAATGGATTAGATGAAATGTGCCAATGTGTTAAATCTACAAATGCTTTTTATTAGCTTAAAAACAAATTTTCAAAAGATGAAAGAACCGATTTCGTCTTTTTCCCAATCTTTCAAATAAAACCCTGAATCTCCTCACTGGGGTGTCTTCATACGGATCAAAATAATCTTCAAATTTCAAAGTGCGGAAATGGATATTTAATACGTTAAGCTCTTGTTTGGTCAATGGCCATGGCATATCGCCTTTATCCTCATGTTTATCTCTCGCCCGGCAAATAAGCAATAACTGTCCTTTTGGCCTAACAACCTTGATGAGATTAGCAATTGCTTTATTTCTTAAATTAACAGGCAATACTTGTAAGGTGTATGCCTCAAAAACAAAGTCATATTGTTTCAAATGGCCGGGCTCAGTGATATCGTCACAAAAATAATTTACCTTAGAGTTAGGAAACTTTTCTTTACAAAGCTCGATGGCTGTGGATGAAACATCGAACGAATCAACATTGAACCCATAGTTTGCAAGGAATTCAGCATCATCTCCTAATCCACAACCAACCACCAAGCAATCATTATGTTGTGGTAATTGTTTTACATTATCCGAATTGTTAAACCAATCCAGCAGATTAGGATTAGTTGCCATGTCAGCCCAGGGAATTAGCGACATATCCGATTTACCCGATCGGTATAATTCTTCAAACCAGGCTAAAGGCCTACCCTGGAGATGATATAAATAGGCAAGTTCTTTCGCAAATTTTCGGTTTCTAATCATCACATTTATTTAAAAATTTAGAGCACTTTTTTATATGCAATTAAATGAAATAACTCTCCTTGTGTCCTTTTTTGCTCCTTGAAACCACATTTCTCATATATTTTTCGGGCAGGTATGAAAAAATCATGGTCTCCGGTAATTACTGTAATCTCTTTATAATTATTGTCCGCAAATATTTTTATAATCTTTTCTATTTGTATAGTTCCATATCCTTTACTTTGAAAACCTGGTAATATGCAATTTTGTCCAATTATTTCCACTGGATTTTGACGAAGATCCCAACTGCAATAACCAATAGGTATATTATGTAAACATGAAATGAATAGGCTTTTCCCAATTGTTTGTAGATTATCAAATGCATCCTTATCCTCTTGTTCCCATTGTTTATAAAATTTTGCTTTCTCCCCGGGAAAATAATTGATAAGTTGGGCGTAACTCTCTTTTATCAATCTTTGTATTATGCCTGGTTTAAAATCATTTATATTCTTAAATTCAATCATAAATTGTTTTGAATAAAAATGTAAAATTCCTCATAGATTTATGTTTCCCAAAGACAATTTTACATCGGATCCACATCCGGATGTACCACTACCGAATGAAAATCGGTATTATTTGCAAGTGTTTTCATGGCTTGCAATACTAGTTCCTTGGCCTTAACAACCGAGGCTTGACGTTCAATTTTAAGAAGTATATTTTTTTGATACCAGTTATTGATCCTATTGATAATCGGGTATTCAGGTCCAAATACTCTTGATCCGAAAGATTTCCTGAGGATTTCGGCCATATAAACAGCAGCCTGGTCAAGCACTGCCTGATTTTTATGTTTCAGCATCAGATTAATCAATCTTGCGAAAGGAGGATACCCGTAAGTTTTTCGCTCTGCAAGCTGGGTCTTATACATGTGAAGAAAATCGTTGTTGATAACATCGTGAATAATGTAGTTTTGCAGATCTGTAGTTTGAATAATTACCATTCCTCTTTTGTTTTTTCGACCCGACCGGCCACTCACCTGTGCCATGAGTTGAAAGCTCCGTTCAAACGCACGGAAATCAGGATAATTCAGTAATTGATCGGCATCGAGTATACCTACCAGGCTTACATTATCAAAATCTAGACCTTTTGAAATCATTTGTGTACCCACCAGGACGTCTAACTCACGATTTTCAAAATCGGCAATAAGCTCTTCATAAGCTTTACGCGAACGGGTTGTATCGAGGTCCATGCGGGCTATTCTTCGGCCTGGAAAGAAAATAGCAAGCTCATCCTCTATTTTTTCAGTGCCAAAACCGTGCATCACCATCGATGCTGATCCGCAAGCCTCACAATTCGATATTTTTCCTGTGCTGTATCCACAATAATGGCACATTAGCAGGTTCAAATTCTTATGATAGGTAAGACTTACATCACAATGTTTACATTTAGGTATGGTTTGGCAAACATTGCATTGGAGATAAGGAGCATAACCACGCCGGTTCTGAAAAAGAATTACCTGTTCATTCCGGTCAAGTGCTTTTTTCATTGATTCAAGCAAGACAGGATGAAAATGCGATTTCATCTGTTTACGGATCTTGGCTTCCGCAGTATTTACAACTGTAATCTCAGGAAGTTCTATTTTACTGTAGCGTTGAAATAATTCAACAAGACCATATTTCCCATTTTCTGCATTGAAATACGATTCTAAAGAAGGTGTAGCAGTACCCAGAAGTGTTTTTGCCCCATGCATCTGTGCCAGAATAATTGCAGTATCGCGGGCATGATAGCGGGGTGCGGGGTCGAACTGCTTATAACTGTTTTCGTGCTCTTCGTCTATGATAACCAAACCGAGGTTTTCAAAAGGCAGAAAAACCGAGGATCTTACACCAAGTATCACCTGGTATTGATGCTGAGCTTTGTCGTCAATTAATCCTTTCCACACATTTACCCGGTCAGTATCGGAAAATTTAGAATGATAAATACCGACTTTTTCCCCAAAGGCGTCTTTCAAACGATTAATAATTTGAGCAGTTAAAGCAATTTCGGGCAGAAGATATAATACCTGTTTCCCTGATTTGATTTGCTGGTCTATAAGGCTGATGTATAGTTCGGTTTTCCCGCTGGCTGTATAGCCATGCAGAAGCACAACCTGTTCATTTTCAAATGCTTTTAAGATTAGATCCAGGGCTTCTTGTTGGTCAGGAGAAAGTGGTTTTAAGGTATGTTCGGATAATTCGGGTAAAGAATTTCTTGTTACATCCTTTTCATAGGTACGAAAAACTCCTTTTTTCATTAGCGTTTTCAGTGCTTCATTTCCGGAAGGAATCTTGTCCAATAAACTTCCACGGCTTACTTCGCAAGATTTGGACTTAAAGACGCCCGATAGCTGCATATACTTCATTAAAATTTCCAACTGTCTGGGAGCTTTATTCAACAAATCAAATATTTGCTTTAATTCTGCTTCCTGGTAAAGATGAGGCATTAATTCAACAAATATCTCCGTTTTTTGTCTATGCTTGTTTTTCAACGATTCTTCAATAAATACAGCGCCATCGTCAACCAGTTTCTTGATAACCTTAAGCAAATCGCGTTTTTTATAGACTTTGGCAATATCCTGTACAGAGAGCATATTTCGATCTGCCAAAAGGTTCAATATAAGTTCTTCGGATTCAGATAACAGCTTATTGGCCTCAAAATCAGTATTGTAATATATTTTTGTTTCACTCTCAAGTTTTAATCCTGAAGGAAGGGCGGCTTTCATTACTTCACCCATGGAACATAAGTAATAAGAAGAAATCCAATTCCATAATTTAAGCTGAATGGAATTTACAACAGGTTTGTCGTCCAAAACAGAGATGATGTCTTTTACGTCATAGCCTTCGGGTTGAGCAGTGTGAATATCATGAACTATGGCTGAATAAAACCTTTTGGCGCCAAATTGAACAATAACCCGCTTGCCTGGAACAATTTCAGAAATTAAATCAGAAGGAATACGGTAGGTAAAAAGCCTTGGTAACGGAACCGGAAGTATAACATTGGCAAATATCGGAGAGCTAACCTTCATTTTAGGTGGATTATCTACTGCATATAGTTGCTCTAAAAGTAACGAAAAGGCTGTAATTATGCAATAATTACGCTATCTCATATTTCGGTGCTATAATATTATTTGGTAAGCTTTTTTAATTTTTTAATGTTTGAAGCGCTGAGCGTAGTCTCTGACTACGCTCAATTTTCTGACTTTTGAGACGCCCACTAAAGAACATACAGAATTTACACAACCATGAGGGTTGAATATAAGCAAATTAAACCCTTTCAGGGTTATTGGCCAGGAAAGACTTAAACCACCGGTTTTACCGGCGGTTATTCAAATTAAAGTCCTTCGGAATTTTTCACCAAGCCCTAAATTTAATATTATAGATTTTATTGATTCAAAATTTTTTCTGTCAATTTATAAATTATGTCTCCCTCGAACCCACGACCTGATGCAAACTGGAACATCTTGGCCTTAATTTGATAGTTGTCGTTATCTTTAATGGATTTTCTTTTTTTAACAAGCTCGTTTGTCAGGATTTTCAAATATTCTTGTTCATTAATCTGGTTCAATGCCTCTGAAATAGCATCGGGCGAAACTTTTTTCTGTTGCAGCATATATTTTATTTTCTGCTTTCCCCATTTATTGAACCTAAGCTTATCATTGGCAAAATAGCGTGCCATGCGGAATTCATCAATAAATTTTTCGTCCCGGAGCGTATCAATAACTTTTGCAAGGGCATCCTCCGATAATCCCCAGGATACTAGTTTTTGCTCAATCTCAAAGGGTGCATATTCTTTTGTGCTGCACAATTTCATGGCTTTGGTCAAAGCTTCATCTGTAGTCATATAAATTTAGCTTTTAACATCCGGTATTTGTTGTGAATATCTTTCTTTAGTTCGGTCGAAAATCCGGATTGTTCAATGCATGAAGCGGTTTCATTTGGCAAATCTTCATTGATTTCGAAATACATACTTCCGTTCTTTTTCAACGTTTTTTCTGCAAATCTTCCAATAGCTTTGTAAAATACCATTGGGTCATTCTCAGGTACAAATAATGCTAAGTGTGGCTCATAGTCCACCACATTGGCATCTACCTGCTGTTTCTGTGCCATAGTGACATACGGTGGATTGCTTACAATCACATCAAATAGTTCCCAATCGGGTGTATTGTGCAAAAGTATATCAAGTTTGTGTAATTCGACCTGAACATTGTTATACAAAGCATTTTTCCTTGCTATTTCAAGTGCAGCTTCGGAAATATCGGCGGCATAAACTTTTGCACCAGGCAAAAGTTTTGCCAATGCTATAGCAATACAGCCGCTTCCCGTGCCAATGTCGATAATTCGGGGTGACGCATTACGATAATTATTGAATATCCATTGTACCAACTCTTCAGTCTCAGCTCGTGGGATTAGCACTGATGCGTCTACAAAAAATGTTAACCCGTAAAAATCCGAAACACCTAATATATATTGAATAGGTTTGTTGCTTTTCAGTTGTTCAATAATATTGTAAATTTGAGGGTCGGTATCATCTGGTATTGCATTATTGGCTTGAAGATAATTATCAAACTTTTTAAAATTCAAAAGATGCTTGAATATAATATCAGTAATGCTGTCGATTTCCTGGACAGCATAAAGATATTGTAACTCGTATCTGATTAATATAGATGCTTCTTGTACAGTCATGAGCTAGTTATGAATACTCAAAAGTATAAAAATTGAATGGAAACTGCCATTTATCATGAACAATATATGCGCCGGTGCATTGAACTTGCCAGGCTTGGATTTGGTGAAACAGCCCCTAACCCTATGGTAGGTGCTGTGCTTATTTATAACAACGTCATCATTGGAGAAGGTTATCACCATAGATTTGGCGAGGCACATGCTGAAGTGAATGCCATCAATTCTGTGACAGACAAAAGTTTACTTACTAATTCGACCCTTTATTTAAATCTTGAGCCTTGCACTCATTTTGGCAAAACCCCCCCATGCTGCGATTTAATTATTCAGAGCCAGATTCCAAGAGTGGTGATAGCTAATATTGATCCAAACCCTATGGTTAAGGGGAAAGGTATTGAAAAGCTGAAACAATCAGGCGTTGAAGTGACTACCGATGTGTTAAAAAATGTAGGTGAAGAATTGAACAAGCGATTTTTCTGTTTTCACCGGAAAAGTCGTCCCTACATTATCCTAAAATGGGCACAAACCGAAGACGGGTATATCGATTTAGTTCGAAATCCTGTGCAGCCTCAGCAACCAACTTGGATTACCAACGAAGAGGCCAGGATACTGGTTCACAAGTGGCGTTCGGAGGAGCAAGCTATAATTGTAGGCACAAATACAGCTTTTCTGGATAACCCTAAGTTGAATGTGCGCGAATGGACAGGAAAGAACCCCATTCGCATTGTTATAGACCGCAGTCTGCGACTACCTCAAAATTTACATCTGTTCGATGGTTCTATTCTAACTTTAGTTTTTACCGAACAAGTGGTGGAAGAACAGAACGGTTCTAATCTTGAATACATAACCATTCCCTTTGACGAGTACTTACCTGAACATATATTGGGCGAACTTTACAGAAGACAGATACAGTCCCTTATGATTGAAGGAGGAGCTAAACTAATCAATAGTTTTCTTTTGGCAAATCTTTGGGATGAGGCTCGTATATTTACAGGAAACAAGTATTTTACTTCAGGTATTGATGCTCCTCAAATAGAAGCAACTCCTGTGAGTTTCGAAATCTGGACAGATTTCAGGTTAGATATTTTTAGGAATATCTAATTTTTTTTATACCTTTGAGAATAATAATATTGTTGATTATTACATAATTACATAAAATTTCTTTACCAAAACTACTTCTATCATGAAAATAATTACAAGTTGTTTAGTGGCAGTTGTTTTTTCAATTTCAATCTATAGCCAAAACGCTAAGAAATTTTACAAAACAGGAGAGGATTTCTATCAAGCGGGTAATTATAAAGATGCAATTACCCAGTTTTCAAACGCTATTGGTATCAATCCTGATTACAAAGAGGCTTATTATATGCGGGGTGTCTCTTATGAGATGACCAAAGAATACCAGAAAGCTGCTGATGATTTTAAAAGGGCTATCGTTTTTGATCCGAAAAATGAAGAGATTTATTATCATCTTGGTAAGGTGTATTATGAATTAAAGCAATACAATGATGCCATGCCGGCCCTCAACAAAGCCACTTCCATTAGCCGACGTTACTTACTTGCCTATCAGGAAAAAGTATTGGTTTTAATTGCACTTGATCAAAGCTATAATGCACTTAAAGTAAGTGATTCAACTCTTATGATTGAAGGGAATGCCCTCAATTACTATCTCCAGGGTTTAGTTACTGCCAAACTTAATTCGAACCAGAAAGCCGAATGGGCTTTTAATAATGCGATTAAAAAAGACAAAAAATTTATTGATGCTTATATTGCGCTGGCAGACCTTCAGCTAAACCTTAACAAACCTGATGATGCAATGAACAATTGTAACGAGGCCCTTAAAATCAATCCCAACTCCCGTCAGGCTTTATTGGTTCGAAGTCATGTATTTCTCAAAAAACTTGATTATCGCAATGCTATCGATGATATTTCCAGGGTTATAGTGATGAATCCTAACGATGATGAAATGTTTTTTATACGAGGATCATATTATCAGCAATTTAGTCAACACCAAAATGCAATTAACGATTTCAATAAGGTTCTCACCTTAAATCCTAAAAATGCTGAAGCTTATTACCAACGGGCACATTCGTATGAAGAAATATCTAATTTTGTTGCTGCCATAAAGGATTATGAATCGTTGGTGAAGATTTCGGAAAATGACGCAAAGGCTAAGCAAATGTTAAAACAAGTCCAGGAAAGGCTTTACGAGCTTAACCGCGAAACGGAAAAACCACAGGTTTTTTTGGTAGATCCTGCCCCTAAAGACAATTCAATTATTGAAGTCCCCAATAACAAAAATCAGGTTCGTTTGAAGGGCTATGTTACTGACAAGAGCGGAATAAGCTATATAAAGGTGAACAACAACGATGTTAAGTTTGAAAACATTAACGGCCAAAACCAGTTTATTACAGATGTTTCTGTGGATAGTCTTGGTGTGATAGTTATTGCGGCATCTGATGTTTACAATAATATCGAAAACCTGAATTTTAACATAAAACGTACAGAAAATACTCCACCGAAAGTATCGATTATGTCACCTGTACCTTCCGATAATGGGGATATTTATCTTGACAATAATGATCCCACACTGTATATTGAAGGGAAAATAACAGATGAGAGCCCTATAAAATCGATTCTTATTGACGGTGTTTCGGCAAGCTTTAAAATCGATGAGATGAATCCTACGTTTGCTACTTCTGTTAATATTAACAACAAAAACAGCTTTGTAGTTACTGCTACAGATATATACGGCAACGAAAAACCAATTACCTTCACATTAAATCGTGAAAACGCAGCAGCATTAGGTGGTAACCCAATGGGCAAAACATGGGTTGTGTTTGTCGAAAATTCAAATTACAAAACATTTGCCAGTTTGGAAGGGCCTACTAAAGATGTATCATTGATGAGGACTTCCCTTGCCAAATACCAGGTAAATAATTTTATACATCGGAAAGATTTGACCAAGGAACAAATGGAGAAATTTTTCTCCATAGAACTTCGCGATTTGGTGCGTAGTAACCATGTAAACACGCTTCTTGTTTGGTATGCGGGTCATGGTAAGTTTATCAACGAAACCGGTTACTGGATTCCGATTGATGCCAATCGCGACGATGAATTTACATACTTCAATATCAACTTCTTAAAGGCATCGTTACAGTCATACGCTGCTACCCTTACTCATACCCTTGTGGTTACTGATGCCTGCGAGTCAGGTCCATCATTCTATCAGGCCATGCGTGGTGCACTCAAGGAACGTAGTTGTAATGACTGGCAAGCTAGTCGTCTGAAATCATCGCAAGTATTTTCATCGGCGGGATATGAACTTGCCCAGGACATTTCGCAATTCACTAAAACATTTGCCAATCTTTTAGCTAGCAACCCCAATGCCTGCATACCTATTGAAAGCATTGTGATGAAAGTTACTTCAACTGTTTCTCAAGGAAATAAACAAAAACCTAAATTCGGTAAAATTTCCGGTTTAGCTGATGAGGATGGGACATTCTTCTTTATTGCGAAAGAAAAAAAATAATCATGAATTTAAGTACGGTTTCAAAAGATATTCGCCTCTTGGGGCGAATTATTTTTTTATATCTGGTTCTAGGCTTTTTTCAAAATGTTAGGGCACAAACCTATTTTTTTGAAAAATATTCAGCAAGTAAGGGACTCCCTGAATCGAAGATAAAAGCGATATTGCAGGATAAAAATTACCATATATGGGTTGGCACAGGAAATGGGTTATATCGATTTTCTGGCCTTAATTTTGAAAATATAAAATCAGATAAAGGAATAGCTACAAAAGGTGTAAAAGCAATTTACAGGGATTCGCACGATAATATATGGTTTGGTCATTATGATGGCGGAATTTCGCGTTATAGAAGAAATAAATTCGAATCATTTCCATTACTCAATTATAAAAAAGATATCACCTCGTTCTGCGAAAATGAAAAAGGGGAGCTTTGGATTACAACATACGGGGCTGGAGTTATTCGTATCTTCAACCCTGATGCACCTGTGGGAAAAATCAATCATCAACAATACCGGGGAAAAGGGTTAGGTGATGTAGTATACGGTTGTATTCGAACGCATGATAATAAAAATTACTTCAATACCGATTTAGTCATTAAGACATATAATCCTCTAACAAATAGTTTCGACAATTTGAAACTCGAAGGTATGTCGAAATTAGCTACGGTTTTATTCCAAATTATTACGATGTATGAAGACAAGGAATTTAACCTGTGGTTTGGTTCATATAACGGCGGGTTATATAAATATATAAGAAAAGAAAAAAAGTTAATATATTATGATAAACGTGACGGTTTATCATCGAATTGGATAAGTTGTATTACTCAGGATAGCAGAGGGAATATATGGGTTGGCACTACTGACGCAGGCAGTGGTGGCGGTATCACACGAATTAATAAAGATGGGTTAAAAATATTTAATCGGGAAAACGGTTTACCGGATAAAAATATTACTTGCATTACCGAAGATGTTGAGGGTAATCTTCTGATTGGTTCTTATGAAAATGGATTATCAATTTTTAAAGGAGAAGGCATAGTTTCTTTCGTAAAAAGCAATGATATAACTGAATATCCCCAGGGAATAATGCCCAATCCTCAGGTATGGAGCATCATGGAGGACTCAGAACATAAAATCTGGTTCGGAACAAACGGAGGCATAAGTATCTATAATTCAAAAGCTCCAAAAAACAAACAATTTAAAATTTTTATAGGTGACGATTCCGGGCTTTTGTTGAAATCACCAACAAGCGTTCGTTTTATAAAAGAAGACCAAAACAGGAATGTTTGGGTTGCAACCGAAACAAATGGTATGTTTCTTTATGAACGAAAAACCGATAAATTTCTTCCTCCTACTTTAGTTGCTATCAACAAGGCATTACCCCCTAATTCTCCTAGAATAACAGCTTTAGAACTTGATAAAAAAGGGAATCTATGGATGGGAACAGTTGATGGGCTGGTTTATTATAATGTTTCTGCAAAAAAGGAACCTGTTCGTCTTAGCCAGGAAAATGGCCTTGCAGGTTTTGACATTTCTGCTATTTATATTGATAATAATAATACAAAATACATTGGTTCAAAAGGTAAGGGATTGACCGTTTTTACGGATTCTTTACAACTAAATTCACGAAAGGATACTCTTATTGGGAGTACAACCCCAACCTGTATTACAGTGGACATTTCCGATAATCTTTGGATTGGTACTGAAGACCAGGGTTTACTTTGTTTAAGAGGTAGAAAAATTATAAAAAAATACAGGGAAAAGGATGGGCTATTAGCCGATAATATCAGTTTTATTATTGACGATGACAAAGGAAATATATATGTAGGAACAAACAGAGGACTCAACAGGATTAATAAAAGCACTAACACTATTTTTACATATACCGAAAGAAACGGTTTTACGGGTATCGATGCAAAAAACAATGCTACTTATAGAGATTCAGAAAATCGCTTATGGTTTGGAACCATTAACGGGGCCTTCTGTTATATCCCACAACTTGATAATACTCCTAATATTGAGCCACTAACACGAATTGAAAAGTTTATTGTCAATCGTAAGGAACGTCAGATGGAACCTGGAATCAGGTTAAATTATAAGCAAAATGCCATAATTTTCAATTATACGAGTATATGTTTAAATAACCCGGATGCTGTTGAATATAAGATAATGCTTGCAGGATACAACGATACATGGGAGCCTGTAACCAAACAAACTTCAAAAGAATATTCCGCTTTATCACCTAACCGATATATATTTAAAGTAATAGCAAAGAATAGCGCTGGTATTTGGAACAATCAACCTGTTACTTTTGCATTCCGCATCAATCCCCCCTTTTACCAAACCTGGTGGTTTATTACCATTTGTGTTTTACTTGGTGCTGTCGCTATGGTGATGTATATTAAAATAAGGGAACGTAATCTTATCAAGGAAAAGCAGGTGCTGGAAGAGACCGTACGTGAACGAACTGCCGAAGTAGTAAAGATAAACATCGAACTGGCCGGTAAGAATAAGGATGTCATGGACAGTATTGTGTATGCAAGCCGTATCCAAAACGCTTTACTTCCGCCTTCCCTCCCTTTTTCTAATACATTTACTTTACTCCGTCCTAAAGATGTAGTTAGTGGAGATTTTTTCTGGTTTTTGTCCGATGGAGACATGGAATGGATTGCTGCAGTGGATTGTACCGGCCACGGAGTACCGGGCGCATTTATGTCCATTATCGGAAACAATTCGTTAAATACTATTGTCAAGGAGTTGGGTATTACAAAGCCTGCTGAAATCCTTAAAAAGCTCGATGAAAAAGTTGCTCAAACACTGCACTCCTATCATCAGGATACCCAAATTATGGATGGAATGGATATTGCCCTGATGAGCTATGACTGTAAGAGACATTTACTTGAATTTGCCGGGGCGTTTAATCCTTTGTGGCTTATTCGCAACGGAGCACTTATCGAAACACCTGCCAATCGATTTGCCATCGGGTTGGCTCCAGATTTTCAAAAAAATTTTACAAACCACGATGTAGCAATTGAATCCGGCGATACTGTTTATATGTTCTCCGACGGTTATGCTGATCAGTTTGGCGGTACTGAAGGAAAAAAGCTGAAAGTTGGAAAATTTAGGGAATTGATTGTAAGCTTACAAAACTATCCGTTGGATGAACAAAAACAGCAACTTAATGAATTTTTGGACAACTGGAAAGGCAACGGTCCTCAAATAGATGATATATTGGTGATTGGAAGAAGGTTTGAGTTTTGATCGCTGATACCATTGCCTACTGAGCTAGTGTTGAACTAAATCTCGCAAGCGGGATAGCTTGTCCTCCATTCAGTTAAAACCCGAAAATAGCAATTTAAAATGTGATAATAATTGTATTGCAATGTTTTAATAAAAAAAGTTTATTGTTTTGAGTTTTTTTTATACTTTTCCGATATGATACTACATTTGTTTAGATTAAACGTTAATTGTAAAATAACCAGTTTTAATAAATACCCTGCCCTATTGAAATTCCAATATTTGTTGATTCCTAATGTATGTTTTTAGTTTTCTACTAATAATGAGCTTCGTAATTTAAACTATTGCAAGATTGGCCTTAGCCTAAAAGTTTTTTTAACATTTACCCAAAGCTATTATATTGTAAGCTAATTTATTAAAAATAAAATGTTAAAAAAAATAAAATAAGACACTTTGGTCTTTAATTTGTAAGTTATTATTTAACTTTTTGGCTTTTAATAGTCAAAACAAAAAATAAAGATCATGAAACGTGCGATTTTCAAATTAAGATTGAGTGCATCGTTAAATAATTTTAAAAAGATTGCTTTATTATTCATAGTACTGTTTGCTTTGGAATCTATAATATATAACGCAGATGCACAGAGACGTGGTGGATTTGGACCCATTGGTTTTGCACATGGTGAATCTGGACATGTTGGTTTTCCATATGTTGGATTCTTAGGAAGAGGCTTTGGCGAATTCCGGGGAATACCCTGGCACTATGCATTTTTTCCTAGTTGGGGAGCTTTTTATTGGTATTTACCTTACCCATACATAAGCTTTTGGTATGGAGGCCTCGACTTTTATCTTTGCAATGGTATTTATTATCGAAACTTTGATGGTAGATATGAGATTGTTCCCGCCCCTGTTGGATATCGGGTGAGAAACCTTCCCAAGGGCTATGTGGAGCTCTCTGTTGGCGGATTACCTTATTTTTATTACTATGGCTCATTTTATGTACCCAGCGGCAAGAAGTATGAAGTGGTACCTGCCCCTGTTGGCGCGGTAGTGGAAAGTATTCCTAACGGATATGAAAAGGTTGAGGTCGATGGTCAAACCTATTATACTGTAAATGGTGCTCAGTATAAACCGGTACTCAGGAATAACGAAATATGGTACCAGGTAATCAAAAGCGAGAGAAATGCACCCTCACCTCCACAGAAGTAACAAAATACTCAGGTTGAGCAGTGAACACTGATAAAAATACAACAAGTAATATGAAAAGTGGTAAGAATGTTTTTTCTTATCACTTTTCATATTTATTTATTTTATTGAGATGTGCGAATCAAAAGTTTAATTTAAGGAATTTTGCTTGACCCCGACACACTAAGTTATTAATACAATAATTTTTTATTGATCCTAACATTTAGACTAATAATTTGTTTAATAAAGATTGACAATCGTTCTAAAAAATGAAACCATGCGCTATTTAGCTATTATCGTCCTTTTTATTGTATTTATAACAAAGCCATTACATGCACAAATCAATTACACACTCAGTGGTACAGTCAGGGATTCCGCAACAGGTGAAGCATTGATTGGGGCATACGTCACATTTAATGAAATTCATAAAGGATGTTCAACCAACGCTTATGGTTTTTATTCCCTTACAGCGCCAGCCGGTAAGTATAGTGTTACTTGCAGCTATATCGGATATGCACAAAAGACAATAAACATTGAGTTGCGCTCGAACATGGTGAATAATATGGAAATGAAAACTAAAACGGTTACCCTGAATGAAGTTACGGTGAGCGCTGAGGCGTTTAACCATAATGTTACATCCACGGAAATGAGTACACAAACCCTGAATATCAAAGAAATAAAAGCTCTTCCGGTATTGTTCGGAGAACAAGATATTTTGAAGACCATCCAGTTGTTACCAGGTATAAAATCGGCCGGAGAAGGAAACACGGGTTTTTATGTCAGGGGAGGAAGCGCAGACCAGAACCTTGTTTTGTTGGATGAAGCCCCGGTTTATAACACAGCTCATCTGCTTGGCTTCTTTTCTGTCTTTAATTCTGATGCAATTAAAGATGTTAAAGTTATAAAGGGGGATATGCCTGCAGAATATGGTGGGCGGCTTTCCTCTGTTATAGATGTTAGGATGAACGATGGAAACTCCAAGCAATACAGGGTTTCCGGCGGAATAGGCCTCATCTCTTCCAGGCTTACTTTGGAAGGCCCCATCGTAAAAGACAAAGGTTCGTTTATGATATCAGGAAGAAGGACTTACGCAGACTTGTTCCTGAAATTATCCAGGGACACAAATTTAAGAAGAACCAGTTTGTATTTTTATGACCTTAACATGAAAGCCAACTATAACTTTGGCACAAATAACCATGTTTATCTATCAGGATACCTGGGCCGTGATGTTTTTAATTTTGGTAATCAATTTGGTATCAATTGGGGAAATGTTACTGGCACGCTTCGTTGGAACCATTTATTTTCGAACAAACTTTTTTTGAACAGTTCACTAATTTACAGCAATTATAATTACGTTATTGGACTTGAAGGAGCTAACAGGACAGTTAACATAGGCTCCGGAATACGCGATTTCTCTTTAAAAGAAGATTTTCAATATTATCTCAATCCGCAAAACACTTTAAAATTTGGTTTCAATTCTACTTATCATACCTATTTCCCGGGCAGCCTGAAATCTCAGAACGATACTTCAATAAACAGCCGGATAATTCAGGAAAGAAAGGCAATTGAAAGTGGAATATATGTTTCAAACGACCAGGAAATCAGTTCGTCTTTAAAAATTAATTACGGGCTAAGGATATCAGCTTTTACAATCATCGGCCCGGGAACATTTTATACTTATGATGAATATGGCGATAAAGCAGATTCGGCAGTATATAATGGTTCATCGGTGGTAAAGACATATTATGGATTTGAGCCCAGGCTTGCCATTACCTATATTTTTAATCCATCTACCTCAGTAAAGGCTTCCTATGCGAGAAATTATCAGTATGTCCATCTTCTTTCAAATTCAACATCGGGTAATCCCACGGACTTATGGATGCCATCAAGTAACAATATCAAACCACAATATTCTGACCAGGTTGCTTTAGGCTTATTTAAAAACATGGCAGATAATAAATATGAATCTTCTGTAGAAGTTTATTATAAACCCATGCACAGTCTGATAGACTATAAACCAGGGGCCGACATTGTATTGAACCCTAATGTTGAATCCCAGTTGTTGTATGGCAACGGATTGGCTTATGGGGCCGAGTTTTTTTTTCGGAAAAAGGAAGGTAAATTAACTGGGTGGGTAGGTTATACTTACTCCCGGACTCTAAGAAAATTTCCCCAGATTGACAATGGGAGCACTTTCCCTGCTAAACAAGACGAAATACATGACATTTCAATAGTTGGTATCTACCAACTCAATAAGGGATGGACATTTGGTGGCACATGGGTATTCAATACAGGCAATGCGGTTACATTTCCAAGAGGGATATATAATGTTGACGGGCTTGAAATCCCTTATTATACCAACAGGAACCAGGACCGCATGCCTCCATACCATCGTCTCGACCTGAGCGCTACAAATACAAAAAAGAAAAAAGGAAACAGGGAAAGGAGTTGGACATTTTCTATTTATAATGTTTATGCCAGGAAAAATGCGTATGCTATTAATTTCCAGCCGGTTCCGAACAATCCTGCACAAACAGAAGCGGTGAGGCTTTCCCTGTTTTCCATTATTCCATCTGTAACTTATAATTTTAAATTCTGACCATCATGAACACTATATATAGAAATCCAGGATTACAGTCATTCCGCAAAATAAAAACGAATAAGTCGTTTACATTTCATTTTCTCATTTTAGCAATCATTATTTCATCTACTGCTATTCTGCAGTCATGCCAGGATGTTATACACCTTGATTTACCAAACTCAGCCCCGCAAATTGTAATAGCTGGTAGCATCAGCAATTATGTTGACTCGGTTAAAATAAGAATAACCATGACAACAGACTATTTTACACCAACCGCTGTTACTCCTGTTACCGATGCTGTAGTTAGTATTTCAGATGATGCAGGAAATGTTTACCAATTAACGGGCAACCCGGATGGAACATATGTTATTACCAATCTGGCCGGTATCCCTGAAAGAACTTATACATTAAAGGTCAACGCAAACGGAAATCAATATACCGCCACGTCAAAAATGCCCGGATTAGTTCAATTGGATTCATTATCCATTGAATATGAAACTAATAGGCATGAAAAAAATCTGCCAGGTGCAATCCTCTGTTACCTGAAGGATCCCGAAGGAATAGCCAACTTTTACAGGGTCAAGGTATTCAAAAACGATACGCTATTTAGTCCCGGTAATGGTTATTCTGTCTATAATGACAAATACTTTGATGGCAAATCTACGGATATAAGAGTTGGTTTAGGACGTCTTAAAATGAGCTCACTTAATCCAAATGATAAGATTGTAGTTCAATTGATAGGAATAGACCAGCAGACTTATCTATATTTTAACGTTTTTAGGGATGTTCTTGAACAAAGTGGAATATTATCCGCTTCAACTCCTGCTAATCCTCCCAATAATTTAAATAATGGTGCGTTGGGGTATTTTGCTGCATGGACCATCAGTCAAAAAATGATGGTTTTTAAATAGCTATCGGTTGCCTAAATCCCGCTACCTACTGGGTTTTATTAGATTTCTTTTAGTTACGCATAATACAGGTTAAATATTTTTTGTTAAGGAAATTTAAACAAAAAGTAATCAATCATTGTTATATTTTATATACGTTTTTAAATTTATTTAAATTCTTAGCCGTCCTTAATATTAACAAATAAAATATAGAATGAAAACTTTAATAATTTTCTTCTTCACAGCATTATTACTGCTATGCTCTAAAATGACATTTCCTCAAGCACCCGAACGGGGAGGCGTTCAAGGTAATATGCCTAAAGATGCTAAAATTACCGGAACCATTATTGATGGAAACAACAACCAGCCTGTTCCGTATGCCAGTGTTGCTGTTTATAGGGCAAAGGATTCTACTTTAGTTACAGGGGCTATGAGTTATGACGACGGAAGTTTCACTATTCAACAATTACCGTATGGTAAGTTTTATATTTTGGTCACTTCCGTGGGATATAAAAAACAAAAAGTAAATGATGTATTGCTTACGCCTAACCAAAAAATCGCAGCCTTGGGTGCGGTAAAAGTAAATCTGGTAGCCACTGCCCTGAAAGAAGTGGTTGTTGTCGGAAGTACACCTCCGGTATCCTATCAGATTGACAAAAAAGTGGTTGACATTGCGCAAAACGTCACAGCCTCAGGAGGTACATTGGCAGACGCGCTTCAAAATGCCCCGTCTGTTCAAACAGATGTACAGGGAAATATTACCCTTCGTGGAAGTTCAAACTTCACTGTCCTGGTTGACGGAAAGCCTTCTCCTATTGCGGGGAGCGAGGCCTTGCAGCAAATCCCGGCAAGCCTGGTCCAGAATGTTGAAATCATAACCAATCCTTCCGCAAAATACGATGCCGAGGGAAGCGCCGGAATTATCAATGTTGTTATGAAAAAACAAAAAGTTAAGGGTGAAAGCGGAATGATTAATGCCACGGCAGGCACCGGCAATAAGTACAGTGCCAATCTAAACCTGAACTATAAGATATCGAAATTTAATTTTACGCTTGGCGGTGATTTTACAGACATGAAGTCTGCTGTTAAAAACAATATAAGTAACACAGATACCTTAGGCCAGCAGCTTTTAAAAAACCAGGCAATCAATGGTAGCGGAAATTTTCACCGCCAGGGGTGGGGAATTAATGGTGGAATTGATTATGACATTAATAATAAAAATTCCTTATCATTAAAAGGTAGTCTGGGTAACAGGACTTTTAGCCGTCCTTTGACTTCAAAATACCTGGACGAGTATAATGATCTTTTAAATCCACCTTCTACCGATATTTATTACATTAATAGCAGTAGCCCCGAATTAAAAAGGAATTATGGAACACTGAACCTGGATTATGAGCTAAAATTGGACAGTGCAGGACAACAGCTTTCTGCCTCGGCCTATTTTTCAGCAGGTTCAAATAACAATGTGAGTAATTTACAGGAAGATACTACCGATGCAAATTGGAATTCATTAGGAAAAACAAAAATCAACCAGCAAACGGCACAAAACAGTAATGAAACTGATTTACGCACCAAGATTGATTATTCCTTGCCTATTGGAACCAAAGGTAAACTGGAAGCCGGTTATCAGGGAAGATATTTTAACAGTAATGCTGATTACCAGTTAACTAATAATGGAGTGGAAGATGTGTCTCAAACCGATAAGCTAAACTATAAAGATCAAATACAAGCCGGCTATGTTACTTTTTCAAATTCAATGCCCCTTTTTGATTACGAGCTTGGATTGCGCACCGAATATGAAGACAGGGTATTAAACCAGGAAATTCAGAATAAAGAATATAAAGTCAATCGTATCGATTTCTTCCCAACCATTCATTTGACCAGGCAATTGCCCTGGAAGTTGCAAATACAGGCCAGCTATACACGCCGTATCAACCGTCCAAGTGAGTGGAATATCGACCCCTTTGTTGTACATATCGATCCACAAACAATACGGCAGGGAAATGCCGGATTGCTTCCTGAATTTGCGAATTCTTTTGAATTGAACCTTGAGAAAAAGCTGACTGATGCATCGTTTATCTCAGTTGAGGGTTTTTTAAGGCAAACCTCTAATTTGATTCAGCAGATCAGTACTTTTGATCAGGGTACACAAATAACTACCAATACTTTTGCCAATATTGACCACGACCGTTCCATGGGTGCAGAGATTATGGTATACCTGGAACCTGTTAAGTGGTTTAACCTGAATACCTCTTTCAATATTTACAATTATCACATGTTTGGAACCCCCATTCCTACTGTTGCCAACAGTACCAATACGTGGAATATCCGGGTTAATCCGACTTTCCACTTAAGCAAGATAACGACTATCCAGGTAAGTTATGCATACAATGCACCTACCATAACAGCACAAGGCACGCGGTCGGGTTATTATTTCTCAACACTAGGCATCAGGCAGAGTTTATTTAAACAAAAGGGCAGCTTAACATTGCAGGTTCGTGATTTGGTTGGACATACCAATTACATTTCTACTGTTGAAAGTGCGCACCAATACAAATACAGTAATTTCCAACGCGAATCCCAGGTTTTTCTGTTAACCTTTAGCTACCGTATCAATAATTACAAGGCAAAACAAAACAAACAAAATCAGGACAATACGAATACTGACAGCAACGAACAAGATATGGAACAGGGATTATAGTTGTTCTACTTTTTAGAGTTAGCTTGATTTTTCCTTTGGAGGTGTTTCCAATTGGATTTCAAACCAAATTTTTATAGGTTCCTGAACATTTCCCTGCCCACCTCCGTACCCTCTTCCATGAGATCCATCCATATGGCCACCGCCCATACCTCCACCATGGCCGCCCATGCCACCGCCACCGCGCATACCACCCATACCGCCGCCTCTATTGGCATACCCTTCAGGATTATCTCCATCATGGGCTTGCCCCCGGCTAATCGCGGAACTCTCTATAAAGATGCCTAAGGTCAGTTTTTTGATGGCACTAAAACCTTTATGGTTTATCATATTTAGCGGCAGTCCTATGTTACAAATTAAACGTCCGGTGACATCATAATCATATGTACAAACCAGACCAGGTTTTTCGAGCAGTAAATCATATGTAACCTCAGAATCCCCATCCTTTAGAGTTGCTTCTTTAAAAGTGCCTGAAATGCTTTTTCTGTCAGTCGAATAATCAAAAGAAGCGGCGTCATTATCATCCTGCCCTGTATTGAATTTTTGTTTTCGTCCGGGAGGCGTAATATCTGTCCCTATGCAAGCAAGGAAATGGTCTTTTTTTTCCTTTCCGGTTGTATCAAAATAAACCCTGATACCGCTACGCAGGATGCGTCCAATCGTTTTTTTTTCATACGTATCAAAGACAATCGATAGATTGTTACTATCGTTGGAAACTTTCCATCTCAGTTTGGACTTATCATCATAACCAGAGAATTGGTTTGCATCGTAATATGAAGAATTCCAATACGACTTTTCAACAGGAAGTTTGGCACAACCAACTGTCAATAAAATACAGAGAAAGAGGCATAGTTGGATACTACAATTTATTTTATTTTTCATTTCCATAAAATTAAAGATGTGATGTTAGATCTTGTATGGCTGTTTAAAAGACTCGATTTATGACACCTCCATTTATAATTACTTGCTGTTATATTGTTTTTTTTAACATTTATTAAGAAATAGCAGAATTAAAGCTTGTGAAACTGCCAAGCCAATAAATATTTGCTTTATAAACGCTGTTTTGGATGATGTGCTCAAATTGAAGGATGAATGGTTACCATAGTTAACAGTTTTTAAAATTGTAGTCCGGCACAACCAACGAAATATTAAGGTAATTAACGATGTCTATTCGTGTTTTGATTTTCAGAATTCAAATATTGTAAACAATTTATAATATCCCGAAGATAAAGGGTGAATTAAAAAAGGTATTTCTCCCATAAATTTTGGATAAAAAATTGTAGTTTAATACAAACGAAATAGCTTCAGGCCAATGGTAGAAGTAATAGCAAGAATAGGCATTTTACAATTCTGCATTAAGGAGTTCTTCTATTCGCTTGCACTCCGTATCTTGAGAATACTCTTCAATAGCCTTTTTTTGTGCATTTTTAGCCATCTCTTTAGCTTTATTCGGATTACTGAGCACGGATTTGATTGAGTCGCAGAAACCAGCAATATCATTTGGTTTATATAGATGACCTAATTCGCCATTATTAAGTATTTCGGGCGTGCCAACTGTATTAGTAGCAATAATGGGAACTCCAGACAACATAGCTTCAATGGTGACCATACCAAAGGTTTCTCCTTCCGACGCCAAGACAAAAAGATCAATGGCATTGTAAAATAGACTTACATCTTTTGTAAAATGTCTGAACTGAATGAACTCTGACAGTTGATGTTGGCTTACATATTTTTTTAATTCTGCCATATATCTTTTACTTTCAACTTCTCCCACTGTAGGTTCGCCAACTATAAGGAGTTCTATATTTTGATTTTTTTCTCGTAAAAGATGAACAGCTTTTATCAAAAACAATTGTCCCTTTTTAGGGTCTATTCTTCCAATAATTCCAATGATAAACGCTGAGTGCTTCAATTGTAATTTATTCCTTGCTTCCGTTTTTGTATATAACGGATGAACGAATTTATTAACGTCGGTACTTAAAGGAATTACTTTTATTTTGTCGGGATTAAGCTTGGTTTTGTTTATTACTTCATTTTTTAATAGCTCTAAGGGAGCAATCCAATGATCAATAGCTGAAAACCTTAACGTGTGAATGAAATCCTTTTTATTTACCCCAATTTGCATTTGTTGTTGGTAAATGACATTTAAACGATTTGGACAAAAAAGTTTTGTGAAATAGACAAAATCCAAGTCCCTATTATCAAAAGCTAACAGGGTGTTTATTTGATGTTTTTTTAAAAGCCTGCTGAATTTAAGTGCTTCAGGGATGTCAAAATATTTCTTGTGTTTTTCGATATAATATATCTGCTTGAAAACCATATTTGCTTCTAAAGCAATCATGGAACCTTTGATAAGGAAAAGAAGCACTTCCCAATGTCTTTCAACCAGAAGACGGGCCAGTTTAAGCACGTTAATTTCTAAACCACCCCAGCTAGGTGAAGTAATAATAAAACCTACTTTTTTATAATAGGTGTTATTTTTTATACTCATAGCGATAACATTTTATAATATAGACACAAATAAGGTAATAAACTTGTGACAGAAAGTGTAATTTATCATGAAACAGTTGATCCTTCCATTTAAACACCTATTAATCGGATAAAAAAATATGGTCATGGGTCGAATTGGCTGATAGGAGAACTAAAACTCCAATTAAACAATGTTTTCAAACGCTCACGCAGTTGGTTATATGGTGTTCCAACCTTCGCGTCTGCAAAAAATCACGCCAGCCTGTTACAGAATTTGCTTTAACATATTTCTTTTCTAAGGTAAAGCAAAAACCCCTGCTAAGCGTAATCTCCTGATTAGGCTTGCCTAAGTTACGGTCTCCTGACCGATATGAATACTTTTGGTCGAGTTTTTTTCAAAAAAACATTCGTTTCCCTAACTTACTATAGATTATATCGCCGAATATTTCTCCATATCATAAATCCGATTACTTTTGACATTCAATTAATATTACAAAAATAGATTAATTTATCGACGTAAAACCTATATTAAATAGCAAGATGGATGCAATTACAATCCGTTGAAAAAACAACAATCCAATTAAATTTTAGGGAGTTGATAGGTCTTTCATCGTATAATAATTTTAAGGTAAATGAGCTGCTACATCAGCTTTTTGAGCAATCGGCAGATCGCTTTCCTGATGGTATTGCCATAGAGGATACTGGGATAAAACTAACCTATTCGGAGGTTGAACAACGTGCCAATAAGCTGGCGCACCATTTGGTCGAAATGGGGGTTGGCCCCGATCAGAAGGTTGCCATTATGCTACCCCGGACTGCATTCGTGTACATTGCCATGTTGGGTATTTTAAAGGCGGGAGGTGCCTTCATCCCTCTCGATCCGGAAATACCTGGCGAAAGAACCGATTTTATCATGGAAGATTCCGGGGCATTGCTGCTTATATCATCCAATGACATTTTGGAGAGGATTGGTTCTAAGCTGATAGACCGAAAGGTATTTAATGTTGATAAAGATTGTCCACTTTTCGAAAAGTATTCTCATAACAGGATTACTGATTCGAAGATTACAGCATCAAACCTCTGTTACGTGATTTACACCTCGGGCACAACGGGTAAGCCCAAGGGCGTTTTGCTGGAGCACCGCAATGCGGTTACGTTCGTTCATTCGGCTCAAAAAATATATCCCGTAACTTATAGTGATAGGGCGCTACAAGGCTTTTCGGTATCCTTCGATGCCTCTGTCGAAGAAATATGGGTTCCTTTCTCCGTAGGAGCAACTGTGGTGGTTGGGACATTCGATATAATGCGCTCGGGCGATCGTTTTTCGAGTATCCTTACCAAGCTTAACATTACCTTTTTATCGTGTGCACCTACGCTGCTATCAATGGTTGATGAGGATATTCCGACACTTAAGATATTGATATTTGGAGGCGAGGTTTGCCCACCTGAATTTGCCCACCGTTGGTGCCGAAAGGGTCGAATAGTTTACAACACATACGGACCGACCGAAGCTTGCGTTGTTGCAACCTATAAAGTATTGGAGCCGCTTCAGTCTGTAACCATCGGGCGGCCAATGCCACAGTATGTCGTAATGATCCTCGGTGAGGAGTTAAATCTAGTAAATGCAGGCCAGGAAGGTGAAATTTACATCGGGGGAGAGTGTGTTGCCCGCGGTTATCTCAATCATCCGGGCCTAACAGAAGAAAAATTTATCGTAACCGACAAGTTTACTGGTTATCCATTACGCTTTTACAGGACCGGCGATTTAGCTAAGTATGCCGAAAATGGTGAGATTATATATATTGGTAGGGTCGATGCACAGGTTAAGGTCCGGGGGTTCAGGATAGAGCTATCAGAGATTGAAGGGTTAATCTTAAAATGTAATGGTGTTAAAGCGGTTGCTGTGGCGCTCGATAAAACCACTCAACAACTTGCGGCATACGTGGTGTTGCGCGATAAGGAGACTATCAATCGCGAACAGATAGCCATCCTGCTGCGTTCCAAGCTTCCTTACTACATGATCCCATCAACGCTCGACGAGTTGCCATTGTTACCGATGACCCAGAGTTCTAAGATAGACCGTAGTAAATTGCCTCGGCCACAAACGCCTTTGACTTCTTACACTCAAAAGGAACGTATCATGCCATTCAATTCGCTCGAAAAGGCGCTTATTGATGTACTTCAGAAGCATTTTAATCGTACCGATATTTCGATGGACGGTAACTTCTTTGACGATCTGGGCGGGCATTCCCTTTTGGCGGCTCTTGTTGTTTCCGATTTGCGAAAACTACCTATGTTCGAGAGTATGTCGGTAGTCGATATCTATAAGCATCCCATCCTAAAAGATCTTGCCAAAGATTTGGAGTCCAGGCAAAATATCCAAAGCAAAAAGAAGGAGGAACACCGTGACTTTTACAAACCATCCAGCCTCAGTTATTACAGCTGCTGGTTTTTTCAGGGAGTTTCCCTGATATTCTTGTCTTTTCTCTTTGGAATAGAGTGGTTGGGTCCATTCTTCGTTTATTCGTACTACTATCAGGCCGATTATGGAATTATAGATTCACTGCTAATAATGTTGTTGACGTATTTTTTACTAATGCCTGCATTATCATTGTTAGCCGTCATCTTCAAGTGGTTGATCATCGGGCAGATCAAACCTGGTAAGTATAAGCTGTGGGGCCTTTACTATTTTCGTTTTTGGGTTGTCGATAAAATTATAGCCATATCTCCTGCCGGCTACTTTGCGGGAACTCCCATCATCAACATCTTTTACAGGCTGTTGGGGGCAAAAATTGGTAAGGATACTTACATCAACGTGCATACAGCATCGGCTTTCGATTTGCTAACAGTCGGAAACAATGTTAGTATTTGCACAGATACTCACATTAAAGGATATGTGATGAAGGATGGCTATCTTCATATCGGTTCCATTGAGATTGAAGATGACTGTTTTGTAGGTACCCGTTGCTGCTTATCTGAAAATACGAAGATGGAGCGGAACTCATCACTCGAAGATCTTTCATTGCTACCTACAGGAGCTGCTATTCCGGCTAACGAAAATTGGCAGGGTTCTCCTGCCGAAAAGATCGGTATTAATTCAAAAGTTCAATCAATAAAAGTGTGGAAAAGCTCTCACTTTTTGCTATACCTGGTGGGGGTATTCATTATTCCGCTTATTACGATGCTTGCCTATTTTCCGGGAATGATGCTTATTACTCACATTGATTATTCACGGGACGACTACCATTTTTTGTGGTTAACTATCGTGGTGGCAGTCTCGTTTGTGTTATTGTTATGTTTGATTATTGCCCTGTTAAAATGGCTAATGCTGGGTAACATTAAGGAGGGAAAGTATCCGATAGGGAGCCTTTTCTACTACCGAAAGTGGTTTTTCGATCAGCTTATGACGCTAAGCTTGCAGGTTATAGGTACGCTTTACACAACACTCTACCTTCAATTTTGGTTCAAGCTTTTGGGAGTTAAGATAGGGAAACGATCTGAAATATCAACCGTAGAATTTATATCACCCGACTTGCTGGTAGCAGGCGATGAATGCTTCCTTGCCGATTCGGTATCGATAGGAGCTTCTCATGTCAGGAATGGCTATATTTCGATTGCAAGAACATATATCGGAAACAGAACATTCGTCGGCAATAGTGCAGTGGTTAGTCCTGGAACAGTCCTAGGTAATGGAGTGCTGGTTGGCGTTCTTTCGAAAATGAAAACCGAAAACATTCCAACTCCTGACGGAACTTCATGGTTTGGCTCTCCTGCAGTTTACCTGCCCAGGCGCGATGTAAATAAAGATTTTTCAATGACCCGGACATATAAACCTACCCCAAGGCTTTTCGCGTTACGATATTTCATTGAGTTCTTCAGGGTAACGCTCCCTGCAACATTATTTATTATCATGGCATCGATGATTACCAATATAACCAGTTACCTGCAGGTAGATTTTGATCTATTGCAGTTGATGTTTATTTTCCCGTTGCTTTACATTGCTGCAAGTATTGCTGGGTTTATTGTTCTGGCACTTTTTAAGTGGATTGTTATCGGGTGTTATCGACCCTCTCATAAACCTCTTTGGAGCGGTTTTGTGTGGAGAAGCGAACTCGTAACCGGATTGTACGAAAACTTTGGTGTGCTATTCTTTTTAAATGTACTTACGGGTACACCCTTCATAAAATTACCGCTTTGGCTATTAGGCTGTAAAATTGGAAAGAGAACATGCATAAACACTACACAAGTAACAGAATTCGACCTGGTAAAAGTAGGCGATTATTCGGCTCTTAACGATAACTGCATAATGCAAACCCATCTTTTTGAGGATAGGGTGATGAAGATGTCATATGTTGATATTGGAAAGGAGTGTAGCGTAGGTGGAATGTCGGTTGTACTTTACGATTCGAAGATGGAGGATGGCTCTAAGCTCGACAACCTATCGGTACTGATGAAGGGTGAAACGCTCTCAAAAATGGCCACATTTGTTGGCGCACCAGCAAAACCAATCTAGAATCCAGGAAAAGAATAACGTCATTTAAATATATACTCTCTACTAATAATTCAAATGTTGAGTACACATCTTGCGAAATTTTCATTATCCGGCATAAGCCACCTGATTAAATACAGATGCATCCAAATCAGGCGCATTGTTAATTGCATGTAACAAATCGGACGGGCTTTCAATCACTGTCCATAATTGCCGATGTATATCACGCATAAAATGTTTTTCAATCATTTCGTCAAATAATTGTATTAGCGCATTATAGAAACCCTCGGTATTCACAATAATAATAGGTTTGTTAAAACGGCCAAGCTGCTTGAGGGTAATCACTTCCAGCAATTCTTCTAATGTACCCACACCACCTGGTAAAGCAACTACTGCATCTACATTTTCGATCATACGTTTTTTGCGCTCACGCAGGTCCTCCACCACGATCATCTCACTCACATTGTTGTGTGCCCATTGCATAGCTTTCATAAAATCGGGAATGATCCCCGATATTTTACCCTCGCTTTCAAGAATGCGGTCGGCCAATGCACCCATCAGGCCAAAAGCGCCTCCACCATACAGCACATGAATTTGGTGCTCAATACACATATCAGCCAACTCCCGGGCTGTATTAAGATATATTTCATCGACCTTACTGCTTGAGGCACAAAATACGCAAATGGTTTTAACCATGGTTCATTGTTTTATTAAAAAAGCCGAAATCTGAAAAAAACAGATCCCGGCTTACCCTAATATCAACCTTTATTCCGAAAACCACGTGCAAATTACAAAATAGCTTCTAATTTTGCAACAAGGACATTCTTAGGAACTGCGCCAACTTGCTTATCAACAATTTGTCCATTCTTAAAAAATAGAATGGTAGGGATATTACGTATTCCGAACTTTGCCGATACATCAGGACTATTGTCCACATTAAGTTTAGCTACTACAACTCGTCCTTCGAATTCCTGTCCGATTTCTTTTACAATTGGGGCTACCATTCGGCATGGGCCACACCATTCTGCCCAAAAATCAACAATAACAGGATGATTGGATTGGAGCACTTCCTTATCAAAATTAGAATCAGTTACTTCTATCATAGTCTTAGTTTTTAGTTATAAGCTTCCAGTTATCAGGTTCGGTTGACCAAAAATAAACAAAAAAATTATACAAAAGTTTGCTTGCAACCATCAAATTACAAGATTATAAATTTGTATCTAAAGAATTTTTTCAAACCACATCCTATTCAAGAATTAATGATTAATTTTAAGGATTATTTTTTAAAAAAATTGATTTATTTATGTCAGCTTTAACGGGAGAGATCATACAGGTTATAGGGCCTGTGATCGATGTGAGTTTTGAGAAAACTGAGGGTAAATTACCCAGCATACATGATGCACTTGAAATTAAGAGGGATGATGGACATATCCTTATAGCCGAGATACAACAACATATCGGCGAGAATTCGGTACGTGCCATTGCCATGGACTCTACTGATGGTTTGCGTAGAGGTATGGAGGTAGTTTCTGTTGGTGGTGAAATTAGAATGCCAATTGGTGACCAGGTACGCGGGCGATTGCTCAATGTTATCGGCGATGCTATTGACGGTATTGGCTCTGTTGACAAAAGTAACGGCTATCCTATACATGCCGATCCTCCTAAATTTGAAGAACTTACTACCAAAGCAGAAGTGCTTTTCACTGGTATTAAGGTAATTGATTTACTCGAACCTTATGCCAAAGGTGGTAAGATTGGTCTTTTTGGTGGTGCAGGAGTGGGGAAAACCGTTATCATCATGGAATTAATCAATAACATCGCAAAACGTTATTCAGGTCTGTCAGTGTTTGCGGGTGTTGGAGAACGTACAAGGGAAGGCAATGACCTTCTTCGTGAAATGATAGAATCGGGTGTTATTAAATATGGAGATGAATTTTTAAAGAGTATGGAGGCTGGTGGTTGGGACCTATCCAAGATAGATCATAGTAAATTGAGAGAATCTCAGGCTACACTTGTGTTCGGGCAGATGAACGAACCTCCCGGAGCACGTGCTACCGTAGCTTTATCAGGATTGACTGTTGCCGAAGCTTTCCGTGATGGTGATGAGAAGTCTGGTGGACGCGACATTTTATTTTTTGTAGACAACATTTTCCGGTTTACACAAGCTGGTTCTGAAGTATCGGCGCTACTTGGCCGTATGCCTTCGGCGGTAGGATATCAGCCTACCCTGGCAACCGAAATGGGTATATTGCAGGAGAGGATTACTTCTACAAAACGAGGGTCTATTACTTCGGTTCAGGCCATTTACGTGCCAGCCGATGACCTGACTGACCCTGCACCTGCAACAACGTTTAGTCACCTCGATGCTACCACTGTGCTTAGCCGTAAAATTTCTGAACTTGGTATTTATCCCGCAGTTGACCCGCTCGACTCTACATCTCGTATCCTTTCTGCTGAGGTGGTAGGTACCGAACATTACCAAACCGCACAGCGGGTTAAAGAGTTATTACAACGTTATAAAGAATTACAAGACATTATCGCCATTCTGGGTATGGATGAGCTCTCAGAGGAAGATAAATTGGTGGTTCACCGTGCGCGAAGGGTACAGCGGTTTCTTTCACAGCCATTTCACGTTGCAGAAGCATTCACCGGTTTGAAAGGAGTATTAGTTTCAATCGAAGATACCATTAAAGGGTTCAACATGATTATGGACGGCGAGGTTGATAAATATCCAGAAGCTGCTTTCCACATGGTTGGAACCATAGAGGATGCGATTGAAAAGGGTGAGAAAATGATGGCCGAAGTTAAATAAAATACTCAATTTGCCAATATGCCAATGAGTCAATTAAATAAAAAAATAGCACAGTTTTTCCAACTAATGGTGGAGTGGCATTTTGATAAATCTGAACTTCACTTTACTCAGTATTGGCATATTGGCAAATTAATTAATTGAGCAATTGAATATATGTATCTCGAAATATTAACACCTAGTAGTAAAGTATTTGCAGGTAAAATTAGACTTATCAAAGTGCCTGGCAGCAAAGGATCCTTTGAAGTGATGAATAACCATGCCCCTATTATATCTACTCTCGATGATGGAAATGTAAAAATAATAACATTGGATAACGAAATATTTCAATATGCTATTAAAGGGGGTGTTATTCAGGTTGTTAAAAATAATATTATTGTTCTTACGGAATCATTAACTAAAATATAATAGGGAGAATCAATAAATGCGGTTTCTGATTGTTTTATTTATATTTATCTTACAAATGAGCAATGCACAACAAACCGTGATCTTTCCATCTTCCGATGGCTTACCTGTAACAGCCGATCTTTATCTTCAGGATAAGGGTTATCCTTTTATTATTTTGTATCATCAGGCCAATTTTAGCAGAGGCGAATATAAAGAAACTGCACCCAAATTATTAAAACTTGGCTATAACTGTCTCGCAGTTGATCTTCGCTCTGGTAAGGAAGTTAACTTTGTTCAAAATCTGACTGCCTCCAAAGCCCGCGAAAAAAATTTACCGACCAGCTACCTTGATGCTGAAAAAGATATGCTTGCTGCTATTACCTATGTAAAACAATATAGTAAAGAAAAAATTATTCTTTTCGGAAGTTCGTATTCTGCATCGCTTGCCCTTAAGATTGCCAAAAATAATCCGTTGATAAAAGCTGTTGTAGCCTTCAGTCCGGGTGAGTACTTTCAGCCACAGTTTACCTTAAAAACTGAGTTAGCGAAACTCGATCTACCAATTTTTATTGGATCAACCACCAATGAACATCCGTTTATTAAGGAAATGCTTTCTGGTATGTCCGATAACCTGATTACGTGGTATGTGCCAGCAAAAGCGCCAGGTGTGCATGGTTCCAGGGCTTTGTGGCAAAGTACTCCAGGAAGTGATGAATGCTGGTTCTCTTTACTGATGTTTTTCAAGAATCTTAAAAAATAGGTAAATAGCCATTAGGCTAATAGACCATAGGAAAAAATTATGCGAAGGTTGAGTGTATTTGTTCCTTTTTAGTCTACACAATCTAAAGTATTCTTTTAATGCTTCTTAAGATATTGAAAATATACTAAATCACAGTCATTAAATCTAATCGTATTTTGTTTTGGTTAAATTCCTTATTATTCGTTTTAGCTCAATCGGCGATATTGTGCTTACCACACCGGTTATTCGCACTTTGAAAAATCAAGTGGAAGGTGCAGAAATACATTACCTTACCAAAAAGACTTTTGCACCGGTACTGGTTCATAATCCATATATAGACCAACTACATTTACTCGATCACTCCCTTAACGACGCAATTAAAGAGCTGAAACTAGTTAATTTTGATTACATCATTGACCTGCACCATAACCTCCGTACTTCTATTATTAAGAGTAGGCTCAATATATTAGCATTTTCCTTCAACAAGCTGAATATCGAAAAATGGCTAATGGTAAATTTTAAGGTCAATCGTCTTCCAAACCTTCATATTGTTGATCGCTATATGAAAACAACTCGTTTATTCGATGTTCAGAACGATGGAAAAGGGTTGGATTATTTCATTGCCCCTGCTGATGAAATCAATTTTAATGATTTACCTGAAACTCATAGGAATGGCTATGTAGGTTTTGTTATTGGGGCTAAACATGCCACTAAGAAACTACCCAGTGCAAAAATAGTTACGATTATTCAAAAATTGAAACTGCCAATGGTTTTACTTGGCGGTAAAGAAGATTCAGAGGAGGGAGATTACATTCAAAAGCAGTTTGGCGAATTATGCTTTAACGCTTGTGGAAAATATAACCTCGGACAGTCGGCCTCGCTGGTAAGGCAGGCAAATGTTATTATTACCCACGACACTGGTTTAATGCACATTGCTTCGGTTTTCAAAAAGAAAATTATTTCTATCTGGGGTAACACTATACCTGAATTTGGCATGTACCCTTATCTGCCTCACCCTGATTCGCAAATTATTGAGATTAAAGGCTTACAATGCCGGCCATGTACCAAAATTGGTTATGAATCCTGCCCTAAAAAGCATTTTAATTGCATGAAAAAGATTGATGAGGATAACGTAATCAATTTAACAAAGAAAATGTATGGCTAAAAGATAACCTGCCTTAAAATTTATTTTTTAACTTTAATAGGACTTAAAATTTTTATCAGGTTGTTCTTTAAACATACCTTTAATTAATACCTTATGCCAATATACACGGGTTATTACCAAAGTCCTTTGGGTACAATGCAAATCGAGGCGAGTGAATCAGTAATGGTTTCTGCGAAGTTTCTCTCGGACGAAATATCTGAAAGGCAGAATCAATCGGCAGGCTCTGAAATTATTGCTAATACTATTGTCCAATTGACAGAATATTTTGCAGGTGAGCGTAAAAAATTCGATCTACCCGTACTATTTACAGGCACCGATTTTCAGGAAAAGGTTTGGAGCGAGGTATTAAAGATTCCTTATGGAGAGACTATTACTTATGCCCAGCTTGCTGATCGGTTAGGTGCACGTGAACTAACGAGGGCAGTAGGAAATGCGAATGGTAATAATCCCCTTTGGATTATAGTTCCCTGTCATAGGGTTATTGGAAGCCAGGGCGAATTAGTTGGCTATGCAGGCGGCCTTTGGCGCAAACAATGGTTGCTGGAGCATGAAGGAAGCCAGTTATTAATACCCTGGTAAAACGCTGTGATAGGGAGTAAACTATTTAATTAGAATCAGTGCATAATGTCATAAATAACGAACAAGGATTAACGATTTTAGAGTAATGATTTTATGATACTTCTAAAATCAAAATTCTGCAATCCTTGTTCATTATTCAAAAAATTTAAGGTTATGGACAGGCTTTAATTATAGTTTAAACCATTTTAATAATACGTTGTTATATAATTGTTTAGTCATCTTCCCGATTATTTTTTTAAAAGAATTCATTTGCAGGAAAAAAAAATATTCTACATTTGCAGTCGCAAAAATTAACCCGAAATATTCATAGAATAATTTCTATCTCCGATAGCGATTAAGATTCGCTAAGTTTTTGGCAACCCAAAAACAAGCTCATCTAAATCGGGGTTTCCTGTATTTAGATTCATACCTGAAAAAGGTATGAATAATGCAGGTTAAAACATCGGCCCGTTCGTCTAGGGGTTAGGACGTCAGGTTTTCATCCTGGTAACAGGGGTTCGATTCCCCTACGGGCTACAAAAAAGGACAAGTTACTATTATTAGTTTCTTGTCCTTTTTTATTTTCAACAAAAACCTTATTACTATTACAAAGTAGCGTCAGAATTTCATTAGGTTGGGTGGTTCGATAAGTAGTTCCTGAAAGAAAACTCCTTAAAATTTTATTTTAGGATACCATTTGAAGGAATCAAAATATCTTCAAAATAGAAAATTATTTAAAAATAAATTTGTTGTCTCAATACTTTGCACAACCGCATATAAGTAATGGCGGGATTTGTGGGTTGCTAAAGGCAGTAATTCTATTGTAGTTCTCAACAATTTAAAAGGTAATCATTGGTTGGTTGGAATGTTTTTATAAAGTTAAAGAGATTCATGAAAAAAATATAAAACTTGGATATGGAAGCGTATATTTGTCTTATGCAATAGAAAGATAATATCCGAATACAAAATTATGAATGGGGAAGGGGCTGTGCTAAAAACGGAATTTTATTAAAGAAAGGAAAAAAATATGCGAAACTCCATGGTAGGCACTGTTTTAATAATTTTTTCAATGTTAGCTTTTGTTGCTGGCAATACCCATGCAACCCCCACCGAACGCCTGGAGGGGAAATATCTTAAAAGCCGTGTCAAACTGCGGATAGATGAAGGCTGGAAAGTTCAGACTGGAAATATCTCCGGTGCGGAGGCCGCGACATTCAATGACTCCGACTGGGCCACTACGAGTGTTCCGCACGACATGAGCATCACCCAGGTACGCACGACCAATAATGACCCTGGCGCAATTGGTTGGTACCGGAAACATTTCATCCTTCCTCCAGGGTTTACCGGAAAAAAGGTCATTGTCCAGTTCGACGGAATTTATCATGACTCCAGGATTTATCTGAACGGCAACCTAATCGGCAACCAGCGATTCGGGTATATCAGCTTTTATTGCGATTTAACGCCATATCTTAATGCCAAGGGCGACAATGTGCTTGCGGTATTTGTAGACAACCAGACCAGCCGCCGTTCGCACTTTTATTCAGGGACCGGTATTTATAGGCATGTTTGGCTCATTGCGACCGATAGGGTCTATATAAAGAATTGGGGCACTGCCGTGACCACCCCCCAGGTGGCAGTGGCAAAATCGCAGATTAAAGTCCAGACGGACGTGGTGAACGATCTCACCACTGCACAGACGCGCACTGTGGAAACTACGATTTACGATGAAGGCGGCAAAGCCATGCAGTCGATATCTACGCCCATCACGGTCGATGCGAAAAGCACGAATACTTGTGTGCAGACGTTGGAACTTTCCTCATGCAAACTATGGTCGCCAAAAACGCCGGTATTATACTATGCCTATTCAAGGATTCTAAACAATACGAAGCCGACTGATGACTACATAAGTCCATTTGGCATCCGGGAGTTGAAGTTTTCGGCTACTGAAGGGTTTACCATCAATGGCGTACCAACCAAGTTAAAGGGCGTCTGCGTTCATCATACGCTGATCCCGGCCGGGGCTGCAGTACCAGATGCTATGTGGGAGCGGGCCATCAAAGAGTTACTGGCTTCAGGATGCACATCCATCAGGACATCGCATAATCCGCAAAGCCCTGCATTCTATGACTACTGCGACCAATTGGGTATGATGGTCATGGATGAATGGTGCGATAAATGGTCTGAGACCAATGCCGGTTCATTCTATGCGGATTTTAACCAGGTTTGGCAAAAGGACCTCACCTCATTCATTGAACGGGACAGAAACCATCCCAGCATTGTGATCTGGAGCCTGGGCAATGAAGTGGCCGCCGCTGCCAAAATACCCAAATACATTCCCGACACCCTCAAAATACTGGTTCCTTTTGCCATGAAGCTCGACAACACCCGTCCATACACGCATGCGTGCGTTGCAGGATGGAACGATGCCCCCGGATTTGCCGCGCTGGCAGATGTAGAAGATATTGTTGGCGTAAACTACCAGGACTTTTTATATGAAGCCATTCACGAGAAAAATCCGAATGCTATTATTTGTGGCACGGAACAAGACCCCTATTCGATGCCCGGCTCCAACATTCCAACATGGTATTCGGTGCGGAACAGGCCCTATGTGATAGGCCATCATATATGGACGGGTGTGGATTATCTTGGCGAAAGCAAGCGAAACCTGGGTGGAGAGTGTGGCTTCCTGGATAATTGTATCTTCCGTAAATCATGGTTCTATTATCAACAAAGCCAATGGAGCGAATCGCCAATGGTCCATATCACCATTGGCGATGGAACCGGCAATGGACGTGCCCAGCCAACTCTGGCCGAGAACTGGAACCAGACCGGACCTGTCAGTGTCGTTACCTTTACCAATTGTGACAGCGTTGATCTCTACGTCAATGCCACCAAAATCGGGACCCGGAAATCGAGCGATTTCGCCAAAACCGGGGTCATGCAATGGACGAACGTTCCATGGCAACCAGGCGTAATTAAGGCCATCGGCATGAAAGGTGGCAAAGAAGTCGCCACAGACTACATCAAGACTGTGGGAATGCCAGCAAAACTTATGCTCAAGCCCGACCGTACCACCCTCGAAGCTGATGGGACAGATGTTTCCTGCATCGAAGTGGACATCTGCGATGCAGACAATAATGCTATTTGCACCGCATCCAACCCGGTCCAGTTCAGCATCACCGGCCCGGCACGAAACATTGGTATTGCCAGCGGCGACTGGACGAACGACGAGCCTTACAAGGGAACCAGCCGGAAAGCATACAAAGGAAAAGTGTTGATCGTTATCCAATCGACCCCGGTACCCGGAACGATCAATCTTACCGTTACCTCCCAGGGTTTAACCCCGGCGACCCTGACCTTAAAAACCAATTAACAAATTGACCCAATCAGCATGCTTTAATTACTTAAAATTATTGTAACTATTCAGGTTATTTAGACTGAAGGTTAAAGACTTTTAGCATTTCTGCATAGATTAAAACGGCCATTTCATTGTCAAGTTCAAATGCCCTGATTTTAGTATGATCTCGCATGTTTTTCTCCTACAGTCTGTTAGTCTATAGCCTATCTACCTGAGTAGTTACAAATTATTCTATGATATAAATTGCTGAGATTATTTATTAATATTGCTAACAAAAACCTTATGAAAAAAAGACTATTAATCCCAGGATTGACAATCATCCTTATCGTTTCCGGGGCATTTTTTGTTTCATCCGATAAGAAAGACCTGAAAATAGTAAAAGGGCCTTTTTTACCCACACAGGAATCCTTAAGTAAGTACCAATGCCCTGACTGGTTTCGCGATGCCAAATTTGGTTTTTGGGCTCATTGGGGCCCGCAGGCTGTGCCCCGCCAGGGCGATTGGTATGCCAGAAACATGTACATACAAGGAAGCCGGCAATACAAATACCATGTAGAGCATTACGGGCACCCTTCGAAGTTTGGGTATAAAGATATCATTGCACTATGGAAAGCTGAAAAATGGGATCCGGACAAGCTTATGGCGATTTACAAGAAAGCCGGGGCAAAGTACTTTGTTAGTATGGGTTCCCACCATGACAATTTCTTTTTGTGGAACTCAAAAATCAATCCCTTTAATGCTGTGAATATGGGTCCACAGAAAGATGTGGTTGGGTTGTGGCAGCAGGCTGCCAAAAAATACGGGCTTCACTTCGGGGTTTCCGAGCACACCGGCGCCAGTTACAGATGGTTCCAGTCAAGCCATGCCTCCGATACAACCGGGCCATTGAAGGGAGTTCCTTATGATGGGGCCGATCCAAAGTATGCAGCTCTTTATCACGACAGAATTGACAGTGTAAATCCTTATAAACCAGGAAACTGGTTTTTAATTTCAGATGAACTGAAGGAGGATTGGTATTATAAGGTTAAGGAACTGGTTGACACTTATCACCCCGACCTTTTATACTCAGATGCCCCATTTAATTGGGGGGATATTTCGACAAGCATGTTGGCCAATTTTTATAACGGGAACATTGCTTTTAATGGCGGCAAGCTGGAAGCTGTATATAACAGCAAGGATACAAAACCGGGACAAGGTGTTATGTTCATAGAAGACCTAGAGAAAAGCGTTAAGGATGATGGCAGCGACATGCCATGGCAAACAGATACCCCTATAGGCGACTGGTTTTATCGTGTTGGACAAAAATATAAGACTTCAACCCAGGTAATTCAAATGCTGGTAGACATTGTAAGCAAAAATGGCAATTTATTGCTCAATATTGTCCAAACCCCTGAGGGTGAAGTTGAACAAGACGTGCTTAAAATTCTTGACGAAATTGGAGAGTGGACAACTATTAATGGCGAAGGAATTTATGGGTCCCGCCCATGGAAAGTTTGGGGCGAGAAACCTGCAAATGCCCCGGCAATTGAATTCAAGAGATATAATAACGAAAGTAAAACAACAGAAGCTTATACTGCCAAGGATATTCGTTTCACTGCAAAAGGGGAAACCCTTTATGCTTTTTGTTTGGCTGCCCCTACTGAAGATATAAAAATTGTCTCTTTGGGAAAAAAATCAAAGTATAAAGTAAAAGATATTGCTTCAGTAGAAATGCTTGGAAATAATGAAAAGCTTGTATGGAAACAGGATGATGCCTCATTGGTAATCAATAAGCCGGCAACACTTCCATCTGGGCAAGTACAAGTCCCTGCTTTTAGAATTCAATTCAAAAAGTAATATAGATGCCTGTAAAACTTTGATATTGACTTATTTGAAACCATAATACAACCAATTATGAGACACCTATTCAAATTACATCTGAGAAATTTGTTGATTTTTTCACAGTTACTATTATTTATTTCTTTGGCAACGAATGCACAGGAAGTCAGAAAACTTAATTTTGATGGCACGATAAGCGAACACAAACTGGCCATTAATGATATAAGCCCGGCCCTGCCGTCGGATTGGACCGGTTATACCCATCTGGTGATGGAAATGAGGACTACTTCCCCCCAACGGTTTAGTATATGGCTCTACCGGAGCGATGGGGCACCCGGTCGTATAAAAATTCAGCCATTTGGCCAGAATGTATGGATTAAAGCTTCATTGCCCATTAAGTATTTTCTTGGTATGGACCAATCCGGAAATGACCTGGCATCGGCAACCAACCGCCGTACCAATTCTTTTTGGTATTCGATAGCGGGGCCATTCGGGGGCCTCAGGAACATTGAATCTATAGGATTTGCTATGGATTATCCTGTCGATAAGCCAACCGTTGAATTACGGGCTGTGCATCTTTCGAAGCAGGATGAGGGTTCTGAGTTTCTAGAGAAACTACCTGTACTGGACGAATTTAATCAATGGGCTCATGCCGACTGGCCTGGGAAAATTAAAAGTAAAGAGCAACTCACCAAGGAATTGGCTGACGAAGAAAAAACCTGGGGGAATAATGCAGACTTCAATTATTGTGAAATTGGTGGATATAAAAATACGCAGGCAAAAGCTACCGGTTTTTTCCATGTTGAACAGATCGATGGCAAGTGGTGGTTCGTCGATCAACATGGACATCTGTTCCTTTCTATGGGATCTAATGGCGCTGGCGCCGGTTTTGGCGGACGCCCCGGAAGCCATGGAGGGGCAGCCACTCAACCACAAACCAATGCTAATCCCCCTATCGACCGCATTACACCTCGCCTGAAGGCCTGGGGAATGACTACCGGCGGGAAGGATTTGCCCTACACGATGATGATGCGCTGGCAGAAGACGGGGAGTAATTTCTTAGGCCTTCCTGATGTGTATTCCGAAGATTTTGCCAATGCAATTGACCAGACTGCAAATACTACATGCACACCAATCAAGGACGATCCTCTTGTACTCGGTTATTTTGTCGGTAATGAACCTGCCTTTGATGGCCGCGAAAACGAAGTGGTTGACATGATCCTTGCCGGCACAGCATCGGCAACTCAAAATAAGCTGAAAGAGTTCCTTGCCCAGGGGGATACACATAAACGCCGTGTAGAATTTGTAATAACTGCATTCGAACAATATCTTGATATGGCGTGCGCAGCCATAAAGAAGTATGACCCAAACCATTTGACTTTAGGGATACGTTTTGGCGGTACCATATCAGATGAATTGCTCCATACAGGTAGAAAATTTGATGTTTGCAGTGTTAACGTTTACGAGTACGAGCCTGTAGCACAAGTTGAAAGGGTGTACCGTCACACCGGACGCCCGGTTTTAATTGGAGAATTCCATATAGGCGTTCCGGCCAACGGACTTGGTGCAGGATTGGTACAGGCTAAAGACCAGAAAGAGCGTGGAGCAGCTTATAGGTTTTATGTAGAGCAGGCTGCTTCGCTAAGTTGTTTCCTTGGTGCATATTGGTTCGCGTGGAGAGACGAACCTGTCTTAGGCCGTATGGATGGAGAGAACTATAATATCGGGTTTGTGGATGTCAACGACCGTCCGTATAAAGAACTGGTGGAAGCTGCCAAAGCAACTAATAAGCGACTTCTTGATGTCCATAGTGGCAAGGTTGCCCCTTTTAATCAGCGACCACTAGCTTCAGATGCAGGAACTCCTTTAAGTCCTTGGAATTTCTGACAATCATAAAAATACCACTAATTTTTGTTTACAACTTATCGTAATTAATATGAACAAACTCAATATTTTCAAAATGATTGCACGTCACTCAGGGCTTAATGGTTTGGTGATGATTATAGGTGCTTTGATTCTACTGGGTAGGACAGCCACCACTGTCGGCCAGACTGTGCCAACTTCATTCAAGTTCGATTTTGGAGGCGGTAAGGTGGCTCCTGGTTACACGCAGGTGAAAGCCAGTGAGCTTTATTCAAAAGAAATTGGCTACGGATTCGAACCAGGATCAACGATTCAGGATGTCGATCGTGGCGGAGACCCGTTGACCGGAGATTTCGTGACCAGTGAATCGTTATTTAAATTTTCCGTTGCCCTTCCGGAGGGAAATTACAAAGTGACGGTAATTCTAGGTGATGTATCCGGCGTGTCGATGACAACAGTGAAGTCTGAGACAAGAAGGCTTATGCTTGAACGTATTGCCACTGCTAAGGGGAAGTTTGAAACGCGTACTTTTCTGGCCAACATCCGTACTACGACGATGTCTCCTGGCAACAAACTCAAACTCGACTCACGCGAATGGAATGCCCAAATAGGAGAGGTCTGCTCCGCTACCTGGGATGACAAGCTCACGTTGCAATTCAGTGACGAACGTCCGTGCTTGTGTGCAATCGAAATTGCGCCGGCAGACAGTGCAATCACTGTGTTTATCATCGGCGATTCCACGGTAACCGACCAGCAGGGGGATGGGTCTGGCTCATGGGGCCAGAATATGGCACGCTGGTTTAACCTGCCTGTGGTTATCGCGAACCACGCGGAGTCAGGACAAACGATGAAAGCGTTCCGGTTTCAACACCGTTGGGAGAAAGTCATGGACTTGATTAAACCCGGCGATTATGTATTCATGCAATTCGGCCATAACGACTCCAAAAAGAGTGGGCACGACCCCATGTGGCCGGCTGATGATAAAGAGGGTGATTGGGCGATAACCCATTCCGATGCCAATACCGATTATAAATGGGGGCTCGCCACTAACGCGGTAGAAATAATGCGTCACGGAGGTATCCCTGTGATTGTTTCTCCCATGACCAGGTTGAACAAGGCAACCGGCGAGATCAATTCCGCATCACATGGCGACTATCCTAAAGCAGCACGGGAGGCCGCGGAACTGGCAGGTTGTGCTTTCATTGATTTGTTTTCTATGAGTATTGAAGCCATGAAGGCTCTGGGTCCTTCATCTGCGCTTGCTGCTTATGCGGATGGAACCCATACCAGTTCATACGGCGGTTATTTGTATTCGCGTTGCGTTATTGAGGGCATTAAGAAAGCTAAACTGGATCTGGCACGTTACCTCACAAGCGATGCTGGTGTTTTTGATCCGGCTCACCCAACACCCCTTCCCACTGATTTCAAAATTTCTTCTGATCGGGGAGGATCGGTTCCTTTGCCTTCTGACAATGGTTCCCGTTCAGGTCAGCAAAAGCAACCTGGCCAACAACAGACACGGCCATAAGACATCAGGTTCTGTAACGAACAGCCAATGATTATGAATAAACGAATATTCTTATGTTATGTGGCATACAAAAAATCCGCATTTTGATATATTATGTTTGAATAAAATTTAAACAAAAAGGATTATGAAAAAAACACTAACTATCTCACTAATATGTTTTCTTACATTAGGATTTATTGAACATTCAAATGGACAAAACATAACAAATCAGCAAAAATTAAAGATTGAAAAACAAGTTGATTCTATCTTTCATATAATGGTAAAAGCAGCTGAGAACCTAGATTATGATAAAATAAGCAAGGGCGTTGATGATAGATATAATGCAGGGTTTATTATAAATGGTTCATATTTTACGCAGTATGATTCATTAATTAACATTTTGAAAACAAAATCTCAGGGTGGAGCAAGGCAAAGCATTACGGTTCAAAAAGAGAAAATAACAGTTTTGTCTGATAGTGTTGTGCTTTTTACGGCTTTTGGCTACTCAAAAGTTGATTTAAGTTCTGGTAATTCATTTACTGTAAAATTCTTTTGGTCTTTTGTCTTTGAAAAGATAAATAATAATTGGAAAGTAATACAATCACATCAATCAAGCAATAGATAGCTCCTGGAATTCATTGTATTATCGGATAAAACCATAAAGCCAAAAGAATTTTGTATTTTTGATTATTGGGGACAAAATCATACTGCAATCTGGATTGTATTTTTTGATATATTTAAACATTTATTTTCAAAAAACTCTAATAATACATCTAAAACTATGACTATTAACTCAAAAAACAATTTTACAGGGTTTTTCAGCACAGGGATAAATTTATCATCAGTACTGTGTTGCCTGATATTGAGCCTGTGTGTAATCACCCTGAAAGGTCAAACCATTAACATCGATGGGACTGCCGGTGGCAAACGATTTGATGGAATCGGTGCTGTGAGCGGAGGGGGAGCTACATCGGTATTATTAAAAGATTATCAGGAACCTCAACGCAGCCAGGTTTTGGATTTGCTGTTCAAACCGAATTTTGGGGCTTCCATCTCGGCATTATTGGTTGAAGTTCCAGGCGATGGTAATTCAACCCAGGGTTCAGAGCCAAGTCACATGCATTCGAGAGATGATGAAAACTACAGCAGAGGTTACGAATGGTGGCTAATGAGCGAGGCCAAAAAAAGAAATCCTTCGATTATGCTGGATGCTAATGCCTGGGGTTGTCCCAAGTGGGTTGGCAACAACAATTTCTGGTCACAGGATATGTGCGATTATTACGCAAAATGGATCACGGGCCTGAAAAATGTTTATGGACTTGATCTGGATGCTATTGGATGCCGCAACGAAAAAGGTGTTAGCGAGGATTTTGTAAAGAAGTTCCGTGCTACACTCAATAGCGGCGGCCTTTCCAAAGTCAAAATTCATGCTTTTGACAATTGGGGCAAGAAAAAATTAGACTGGTGCAAAAACATGAAAACCGACTCCGTATTAAGGGCTGCTGTGGATATCATGAGCGCCCATACCATGAATGAAATGCCTGCCTCGGCGGATATAATAAAATTAAGCAAAAAATTAGGTAAACCCATTTGGAACTCAGAAGAACATATTTACAAAAAAGGTTTTGACTGTGAAATTAGTATGGTTGAATCTTTTAATAAAAATTTTATAATAAGTGGTGTTACCATGATTGTGAATTGGTATCTCGTTGCTTCCACATACAGCATTGAGCCATATTCGGAAGATCCGGCAATAATGGTAGCTCGTGAACCTTGGGGAGGAAACTATTATACTCGGGAAGTGCTTTGGGGATATGCCCACTATGGCCAGTTTTGCAAGGCTGGCTGGCAATATTTAAATGGGGCTTGTGGCCAACTCAAGGCTGGTGGAACCTATGTTACCCTGAAATCTCCAGGGACTGATTATAGCATTATTGCCGAAACCAAGAATGCAAAAGCAGATCAGAAAATTACCTTTAAAGTTAGCGGAGGCTTATCGTCTGGTAAATTATGTGTATGGCGAAGCAATGCCCGGGAGCAGTTTGTAAAGTTGGACAATATCTCCCCTGTGAATGGCACATTTGATATTACTATGGAACCTCAATCTATATACTCAATTTCTACAACTACAGGGCAACAAAAGGGTTCGTTTACCAGTATTCCGGCTTCCAAACCATTTCCATTTCCTTACTACGAAACATTTGATGAGTATAAGGATGCTAATACCTGGGGGTACTTGCCTCACTATACAGCTGATATCGCGGGAATATTCGAAATCGCGGAACGTCCTGACAATAAAGGCAAATGTTTGCGTCAGGTTATAGAAGCTGGGTCACAGAGCTGGGCTCCCGAATGGATGCCATACACCATCCTGGGCGACAAAAATTGGAAAGATTATGAAGTCAGTGCTGATGTGTACCTCAATAAAGATGGATGGGCCGGCATTATGGGCCGTATCATAGCCACTGGTAATGGCTGGGGATGTAAACCGAGTGGATATTACATGAGCATGTCGGCAGATGGCACCTGCTCCCTTTACGTTTCCAGACAGGATGAAAAGCAAAATGAACCGGGCACTCTTCTTGCAACAGGAAAAGTAGCAAATATTGCTGCAAACCAATGGCATAGTGTTATGCTCAGCTTTTCCGGGACTACCATCACTGGTTTTGTAGACAAGACAAAGGTACTGACTGCCATCGACTCTACTTTTTCAGAAGGTATGGTTGGCCTTGTATCTGGCAGCAATGAAAAGACAAACAACATTGCAATGTTTGACAATCTTTTGATAAACACGCTCAAGGGCACTCTTCCAAGTCCCATTGTTTTTTCAGAAAAAGTTTATCCAATGTATAAACCCGATAAAAAATAACAAGTGATTGTCGCACTGAACCTAAAGCCGAAGTGTTGAGCATAGTTTCCAGTCTACGCTCTTTTCCTTGACTTTAAGATAACCACTAATTAAACAGGATTTAATATAGCTATCAACTTAAACTAAATAAAACACATGAAAAGAAATCTCTCCACATATTTATTAATACTGTGTGCATTTTTTGTACAAAACAAAAATGAAATCAAAGCCTCTGCAAGTTCTTGCATGATTAGGACAAAGCCGGAAGTGTTCAAGGTCCCTGTCTCACCACGTGCCACCTACAACTTTAATCCCGGCTGGAAATTTGCTTTTGGCGACGATACTACCGGAGTCGAAAAACCTGGGTTTGACGATTCGGCATGGGTCAGCGTCAGCCTTCCGCATACATGGAACGATATTGACTCGTATCGCGCTTATATCAGTCATGGCGGCGGCGACCAGACCGAAAAGTTTGGTATCGGCTGGTACCGCAAACACTTCAGGCTGCCAGCCAGTGCCGATGGCCAGAAGGTTTTTCTCCAATTCGATGGTATGAGGCAGGCGGGTCGTTTTTTCGTGAACGGGCAGTCGGTCGGCAAATATGAAAACGGTGTCACGGCCGTTGGCTTAGATATTACCCAATTCGTCAAATTTGGCGGCCAGGATAACTTGCTGGCTGTAAAGGTTGACAACAGTCCGCGCTACCAGGAAGAGGCCACTGGCGTATCTTTCCAGTGGAACTCGAAGGATTTTAACCCGAACTTTGGCGGGCTCAACCGGAATGCCTTGCTGATTGTAACAGGCAAGATTTATCAGACTTTGCCGCTGTACGAAAATCTTAAGACAACCGGCGTCTATGTTTATCCGGAAGCGATCGACCTTAAGAAAAAGACGGCCGACGTGAAAGTGGAGGCCGAGGTTGTCAATGAAACTAACGACTATGCCTCAATTACACTTTCAGCCGTTGTGGTAGATGCAAACGGCACGGTGGTGGCAAAATTGGATGGCAACACTTCCGACCTGGTAGCGAACCAGTCTGAAATCTTCACTGCCACCGGTACACTTAACAGTGCACGTTTTTGGGATGTGAACGATCCTTATCTTTACCGCGTTTATTCCATACTTAGTGTGAACGGCAAAGTGGTGGACGTTTGCGAAACGCGCACCGGCTTTCGCCAGACAGAGTTCAAGGGAGGTGTTGGTACTGGTGGTGTCTGGCTTAACGGTCGGTTTATATGGCTTACAGGCTATGCACAACGTTCGGCGAACGACTGGGCCGGCTTAGGTGGAGCATATCCTAACTGGATGCATGACTTTACGCTCGCGATGTTGCGCGAGAGCAATGGCAACTATATGCGCTGGATGCACGTAGCACCTCAACGGGTCGATGTTGAGGCATGTGACCGGTATGGCATTGTCCAGGTTTGCCCTGCAGGCGACAAAGAAAGGTTGGTGACTGGCCGCCAGTGGGAACAACGCGCCGAAGTAATGCGTGCCACTATGATTTTTTACCGTAACAATCCCAGTATTTTCTTTTGGGAAGCTGGCAACACCATAGTAACTCCGGAACAAATGGTGCAGTTTGTTGCCATGCGCAAGGAACTTGACCCGCATGGCGGCCGCGTTATGGGTACACGCGACAATGACCTCCCAGAGGAGAACAAAGCCCTTACGCCAATGTCCGAGTATTACGGCGTAATGATAGGCCAGGCGCAGCAAACCGACAGGATCACTGGCGATGATATTTTCCACGGCTATAGCATATCAAGGCGTGACAAAGCGCCTTTAATAGAGACAGAAGATTTTCGTGACGAAGCCGGACGTAATGTATGGGACGATTACTCGCCACCCCATTTCGGTTTCAAACCAAAAGTTGGTATGATAGGAGGCCGTCCCGTTGACACCTGGCATTGGAATTCTGAGACATTTGCCCTTGCTGCCACCACACGTTACAATAGTTATGTAATCAATCGAATTGACAATACCGATCCTGCCCATTCGAAATGGTCTGCCTATTGCTCCATCTATTTGACGGATGAAGATGCCGACGGCCGCCAACAAGGCAGTTATGTGCTGCGCGTTAGCGGCAAGGTGGACGGAGTGCGCTTGCCCAAGTCGATTTTTTATGTTTCGCGCGTGATGCAAAACGAGCAGCCCGACCTGCACATCATCGGGCATTGGAATTATCCGGCCAACACCACGAAGACCATTTATGTGGCCGCAAACCATTGCGACCAGGTTGAACTGTTCCTTAACGGTAAATCACAGGGCGTTGCGAATAAAACGTACAATTTTGTGGATCCATACAGGGGCGGGGAAAGAGTGCAAGGCTCTGAGCTTGTTGCAGGTATAAACACAGGATATGTATATGCATTTCCAAATATAACGTTCGCCCCGGGCAAGCTTAAAGCTGTGGCCACGAAGGGCGGCAAAGTCGTTGCACAACAGGAACTTCAAACTGCTGGTGACCCTAAGGCCATCAAACTAACCCTTCACACCGGGCCTCAAGGTCTTCAGGCGGATGGTAGCGACGTGGCGCTGATCGACTTCGAGGTTGTTGATGCACAAGGCCACCGTTGTCCGACGGATGAGGCGAGGGTCGATTTTGCCGTAACAGGGCCTGTAATCTGGCGTGGCGGGTTTAATGCCGCTAAACTTAATACCACGAACAACCTCTTTCTTGACACCGAATGTGGCATTAACCGTGTTGCTATTCGTTCAACACTTAAACCTGGTACGATCACAGTGACAGCCACACGTGAGGGGCTCACCAATGCTACCGTTAAGGTCGAATCGAAACCAGTGGAGATTGTCGATGGTTTAACACGTGCTCTGCCACAGACGCTGCCTGGTCTGCAAGGTGTTTCGCAGTAAACTCCTTTTATTTAATTATGACAAGCAAAATTTGCAGATTAAGATATAATTGGTCGGCCTAACTTGAAGAGCTTCGGTAGGCCTGACAAATTTAATAACTACTATAACATAAAGTAAAAATAGTATCACTATGATAAAAATGATGCGAATGGTAGCTGTTGTATTTCTGCTGGTTATATTGGCAGTTGAAGCAACTTGGTGCCAAACCGGCGAGGCAACAATGCCGCAGATTGTTGAAAAAGACGGCCGCCATGCCCTTCTGGTAAATGAAAAACCATTCTTAATACTTGGTGGTCAGGCTCATAATTCCAGTGCTTGGCCTGGCATGTTGCCTCAAGTATGGTCTGCAATTGAGGCGATGCATGCCAATACCCTCGAAGTGCCAATATACTGGGAGCAGTTAGAACCACAACCTGGGAAGTTCGATTTTTCGCTGGTGGACACGTTGTTAAATCAAGGGCGTGTACACAAGGTACATCTTGTACTCCTGTGGTTTGCCACCTGGAAAAACGGCAGCAATCACTATATGCCCGAATGGATGAAGCGCGAAGCTGCGAAGTATCCCAATATCACGGGCCGAAATGGGCAACCAGTGGATTCACCTTCGCCTCATACACAGGCCGCAATGGAAGCCGACGCGAAAGCGTTCGCAGCAGTCATGGGATATTTGAAGAAGGCCGATCCACAGCATACGGTGCTGATGGTTCAGGTAGAAAACGAACCTGGGGCATGGGGGAGTGTACGCGACTATTCCGCGAATGCCCAGAAACTATTTGAAGGTGCTGTACCGGCGGAACTTCTCAAGCCAGAAATTCTCAAAGCGTTGAATAAACCTGTCGATGTCAAGGGCACGTGGCAGGAAGTATTTGGCGACGATGCCGACGAATATATTCATGCATGGTCAGTTGCCCGGTACATCGGTTACGTTGCTGCGGCTGGTAAAGCGGTAAATCCATTGCCTTTGTATGTCAATGCTGCACTGCGCGATCCCATCACCAACCCAAAAGCAAACACTTATGAAAGTGGCGGTCCAACCGATAATGTGATCCCAATATGGAAGGCAGCTGCACCAGCCATTGACTTGTTAGCCCCGGATATCTATATTTCAAATAGCGAAAAGGCATTGAAGATTATTGATTTATATTGCCGACCTGATAACCCTTTGTTTGTACCCGAAATTGGTTCCGGCGAAGAATATTCGCGGTACCTGTATGCTGTAATTGCACACGGCGGCATTGGTTTTTCACCATTTGGGATAGACGACAATGGACAAGGCCAGGGAAAGGCTGAGACCGAAGCCCGCCTGGCTTCTATTGCACAGGAATACGCTATGGCCGGGCCTATGATGAGGGAACTAGCCAAATGGAGTTTTGAAGGAAAGATAAAGTACGTTGTGGAGACAGAGGATCATGCAGAGCAGACAATCGACCTCGACTCATGGCAGGCTATTGTGAAGTTTGGCGCATCAGGATGGCGCGAAAATAAGCCCAATTCACGTCCGATAGGCAAAGCTATGGTGGTGCAACTGGGCGAGAACGAATTTGTTTTGATTGGCACACTTTGCCACTTCACCTTTAAACCTGTTGGTGCCAATGAAGGAAAAGCTTGGCAATACCTGAAAGTTGAAGAAGGCCATTATGAAAACGGAATTTTCAAGCTGTTGCGCATCCGCAATGGCGACGAAACTGATTGGGGTGGACCGAGATTTAACAACATGCCAGTCGTATTGCATACCACGTTGATCACACGGTGAAAGATGTCTAAAAATTCCTTCGACTTTTGAATGGCGACCAAACTGATGGGGGCTGGATTTCAGGTTCGAACCGCTGGTACCCCTTGTTACCGTGACAACTTACTAATATAATCCAGAGGTATGGTTGGCCTTCATTATTTAAGGATTAACTGTTATCGCTGAGATATATGAAAACCAATAATGTAAACTTATGAAAGAAAAACACACTATTATGAAGTTCGCCAGTTTCTTTATCCTGCTAATGTTACCTTTTTTGATGGAGGCTCAAAATTCGTGGTGGCAGGTTACCGTACCGTCAGTGAGTGAAGCAGCAACCTCTTTTAAAACACCTCCAAGTGAGTACGGAGCAATTCACTGGGCTATTTGGGGTGGAAAACAAACCAAGGAACGTATTGTGGCCGACATTGAGCAAATTTATGCCAACGGTGGTCGGGTTTACATGATTAACAACTCGCGTGGTTTGCGGCCCCTTTATTTCTCACCCGAGTATCTCGACCTGGTAAAACTGGTGGTTCAGGAGTGCAAGAAACGGGGCATGAAAGTCTGGATTGAAGGTGATGCAGGCTATCCCGATGGTTTTGCCGGAGGCATGATCAGCAGGGACTATCCCAACCTGGGCATGCAGGGTATTGTTGCCGATGCACGATATACTGTTGCTGCGGGGCAAACGCTTAAAATCCCATTGCCTCCCTATACTCTCGGTATCCTTGCAAATCCGAGGGCGTCGAACCGTCGTGGAGGTGGTGCGGCTCCGGCTGTCATCCCAAGTAAAGTGTTACCGTTCCCTGCCGATGAACAATTCCAATGGACTGCCCCCAATCAGGGGATGTGGGAAGTTACTTTCGTACGCCATGTCTTTCGAAGCTCGCCCACGAGGTTCGTAAACCGTGAGGATAGCACCAATGCCAAAGACAGCCGCTATTCGCTCATCGACTACCTCGATCCCGAGGCCACAAAAACTTATATGAAAGTCATTTTCGAAGCATACGAAAAACTGGTTGGCGACGAATTCGGAAAGACCATCCTCGGCTTCCGTGGCGACGAGCCGGACTATACCGGCTTTATGCCTTGGACACCCAAGTTGCTCGAAACGTTTCAAAAGGAAAAAGGCTACGATTTGAAACCCTACCTCGCCCAATTCTTTGCCAATGAGCATACAACTGAAGCACAACGAGCTAAGGCAGACTACTGGGATGTGTGGAGCGGCATGTTTCGTGATAATTTCTTCAAGCCCCAGGAAGACTGGTGCAGGGCGCGCAACATGGAATACATGGTACACCTGAACCACGAGGAACTGATGATCAACCTTTCCCGTGGCGAAGACCTGATACGCAACGAAGGTTCTTTCTTCCGCGACATGCGATATGTTGGTGTCCCCGGGATCGACAATCTCAGCCAGATAAAGCCTGGTATTGTAGCCGATTTCCCCAAACTGGCATCTTCTGCTGCTCATCTGTTTGGACGACCGTTGATCTGGACGGAACAGGGTGGAGGCTTAGGGCAGGAAGGAAAGTTTGTAACCGATTACCAGTACGTTCGAGGCATCAATTATATGAACATTCGAGGCTTAAATAACGCGCCAACAGCGGAAGTGAACCCCGCCACCACGGGCTGGTATGTTACCCGTGCCAGTTATTTGCTGGCTGTTGGGCGTCCTGCGGCACAGGTAGCACTTTATCACCCAACCGACAATATGTGGCTCGGCGACCAGGAATCAGATTCGGTCACAGTTAAACTCACAACCCAATTGATGGAGCAGCAGATTGACTTTGATTATATGGATCACGATTCGTTCGCATCACTCTTCACGCTTGAAGGCGGCGGAATAAAGAACTTGAGCGGCCAGATTTACCGCGCCATTATCATCCCCACTTCGACCGTAATTCAAAAAAAGATGCTCGAACGTTTGCGGGTCTTTGCAGCATCCGGTGGCAAGGTCGTGTTTGTAGGTCGCACACCCTCGATGATTGTCGACCGTACTTTCCTTAACCCGGAAGGGACGCCTGACCTGAGCTTTGCAACGCTTGAACCCAAGCCGGAAATCACCCAGCGTGTTGTCGCTGCACTGCCTAAACCAGATGTGAAGTTCGATGTCGCCTGCGCATCGGTCAAGTACATTCATCGCTCGTTGAAAGATGGGGATATCTATTTCTTTTTTAATGAGACTAGTCAGGCACAATCTCTCACAGCCACAGTATCTGGCCACGGTCAAGCCCAGGTTTGGGATGCAACCTTAGGAAGCATCGCACCATTAACCGGTGCAAAGGCTGGGAAGGGCAATGTAAGCTTTTCGCTGGTATTGGGAAAGTATGAGTCAAAGTTCATTGTCGTCGGCCCGAAGCTCTTAAACGCAAATGAAAAATACTAGACCAAATTTCTATAAAAACTAACAAACATTTATAACTAACTATTTAATTTTAATTACTATGACAGAAAAAATTTATTTATTAATACTGATCTGCCTGATAACATTTTCCTGCAAGCAGAAAACTCATAGTGCACAGAAGGAAATGCCACATCTGGAGAAAAAAGGGAACGCTACTCAATTGATTGTTGATGGGAAACCATTTATTGCACTGAGTGGTGAATTGACTAATAATGCTGCCACCAGCCTTGATTATATGAAACCAATTTGGCCTGCATTAATAAAAAGCAATCTTAATTCGGTAATTGCCGGTATCTCATGGGCCATGGTCGAACCAGAGGAGGGTAAATACAATTTTGATATAGTTGGCGCTGTAATCAATGATGCCCGAAAAAATAATTTGAAACTGATTTTTATCTGGTTTGCAAGTTGGAAAAACGGGATGTCAAGTTATATTCCTGATTGGGTAAAAAAGAACTATGAACGATTTCCTCGTATAAAAATAAACGAAACTGAAAACATCGAATTAATAACACCGTTAAGTGAAGAAAACCGCAATGCCGATGCCCGTGCTTTTGCTGCCCTGATGAAATACATTAAAAAAGTTGACAGCAGTCAGCGAACAGTCATAATGATGCAGGTTGAAAACGAAGTCGGTGTATTGCTTGATTCCCGCGACCGTTCAGCTATTGCCAATAAAGCTTACAATGGGCCTGTTCCGCAGAAATTAATGAGCTATATTGAAAAAAATAAAGATAAGCTCGTTCCTGAATTAAAAGAAGCATGGAAAGCTAACGGATCTAAAATGTCAGGGACATGGGAACAAGTATTTGGTCCGGGAAAACCTAAAGGGCTTGTTATGCCGGTTCGGAATCTCGTTCCTCCTATGACTCAGAAAGAACAGGATGAAGCATTGGTGACTTATCCTTTTTATTCCGATGAAGTTTTTATGGCATGGTATTATGCAACTTATATTAATTATGTTGTTGAAGCAGGAAAAGCCGAATACCCGATACCAATGTTTGTCAATGCCTGGCTGAAACAAAGAGAGCATTCCTGGCCCGGCACCTATCCAAGTGGCGGATGTCTCCCGCAGGTATTCGATATTTATCATGCAGGAGGCCCGTCAATTGATATCCTGGCCCCCGATCTTTATCGTCCTGATTTTGCTAAAATTGCTGAACAATTTACCCGCTCCGGCAATCCGTTGTTTATTCCTGAAACAGGTGGTGGCGCTACGGGTGCGGCCAATGTCATTTATGCAGTTGGACACCATAATGCTTTAGGTTTTTCGCCCTTTGGTATTGAACGACGTATTCATGAAGATGATGAACTGTCACAGAGTTATAAAATGATTTCTCAGCTTATGCCGTTAATTGGTAAACATCAGGGGCTTAATTCTATGGAAGCCGTTTTATTAACAAAGGATAATCCCTCGGAAAATATTGAATTCGGTGAGCATATTTTTCATACTGATCTTCGGTTTGATCCGAATAATCTTCACAGTAGAAGCGCTGAACTGGGTGCAGCCATTTTTATAATGACCGCTCCCGGAGAGTTTTACATTGGAGGAACTGGTATGTCAATTACTTTTTCACAAAAAAATCCTGGATTTAAAACCGGACTGGCAACAGTTGAAGAAGGTACTTTTTTACAGGATAAATGGATACCGGGACGCAGGCTGGCAGGCGATGATACCGCTCAGGGAAACAATCTCAGGCTGAGTAAAGGTTACAACATCCTGAGAGTTACTTTATATAGTTATAAGTCAAACTAAATATAGGAAACTACAATTATGTTTATTCGACAAATTTGGATTCTATTATCCTTTATCAATCTGTTCGCGTTTTTTACAACGGTAAATTCTCAAAACAAGTCTGTTACAACGATTCCACACCTTGAAAAGCGAGGTGTGGTAACACAACTGGTAGTTGACGGTAAACCTTGGTTGTCCCTTGCAGGCGAACTATTGAACAATGCCGCCTCCACAGCCGAAAATGCAAAACCAGTGTGGGCTAAACTTGCCAAAGCCAACCTTAATACTGTCCTGGTCGCGGTTAGTTGGAGCTGGATTGAGCCGGAAGAAGGTACTTATGACTTCACAGAACTTGACAAGGTTTTAAACGATGCCAGGAGCAACAAACTTCGCGTAGTCCTTCTTTGGTTCGGAAGTTGGAAAAATGGCACTTCCAGTTATACCCCGGCATGGGTGAAACGAAATTGGGATAAGTACCCCATTGCAAGGTACAAAGATGGAAAAGGCATGGAGATTCTTTCGACCATGAGCGCCACTAACAGGGATGCCGATGCCCGGGCATATGCTGCCCTCATGAAACATGTTCGTGAGGTGGATTCGGCCACACGTACCGTTATCATGATTCAATTAGAGAATGAAGTAGGTTTGATCGGCGACTCCAGGGACTTTTGCAAAGAGGCAAATGAGGCATTTGCCGGACCAGTGCCTCAAGAATTAATGGATTATCTCCAAAAGAACAAAAACACCCTGTTACCGGAAACCCGAAAACTATGGGATGATGCCGGTGGCAAAATTTCAGGGACATGGAAAGAGGTGTTTGGAAATAATCTTGATGCTGACAATGCCTTCATGGCATGGCATTATGCCCTATACATGAACCAGGTAGCGAAAATGGGCAAGAAGGAGTACCCTTTGCCAATTTTCGTAAATGCCTGGCTCAAACAGCCTATGTACCCTTCCCCGGGAAATTATCCCAGCGGAGGGCCAGAGGCTCACAATCACGACTTTTGGCGGGCTGGTGCTCCTCAAATTGATGTGCTTGCCCCGGATATTTATGTAGAAAACTTTGCCGAGGTTGCTTTAGAGTACAGCAGGGGAGGCAATCCACTATTTATACCGGAAACACGCGATGACCCTGCCAATGCTTTTTATGCAATTGGCCAGCTTAACGCGCAGATGTTCTCACCTTTTGGCATTGAGAGACAGGTTAAAGAGGATTGTCCACTGGCACAGGCCTATGATGTACTCGGCCAGCTCGCTCCGTTAATTATGGAGCATCAAAGCAAGGGTACAATAAAAGCCGTGTTGTTGGAAGCCAGTTGGGGGCCCCAGCAGGTTCAATTGGGCAATTACGTGTTTGAATTTACTATGAGCCGCGGCAGAGGTGGCCAAGTTCAACCGGAAAGCAGGGGTTATGCAATCCTAATTCAAACAGGGCCTAACGATTTTTGGGTAGCAGGCGCCAACCTGAATATTATGTTCTCATCATCAGTAGAAGCAACGCCTATGGCAAGCCTTGCCACTGTTCAGGAGGGCAGATTTGAGAACGGCGCATGGGTTGTGGGTCGGCACTTGGCTGGGGACGATACAGGTATGGGCGATGGTAAAAGGGCCAGCCTGAGGTTAAAGGCCAATCCCGGCATCCTGCGTTTTTCCTTATACAGCTATAGATAGAAATGGATAGATGTTCACAACTACATTTTTTTAACATATTACTCACCTAACTAATGAAAGGAAACATTTTATGACATTACCGAACACTTACGGAATGGTGTTAATGCTTACCATTCTAACCATGATTTGCTGGGGCTCCTGGGCCAACGTGCTCAAGTTCGCCAAGGGATGGCGTTTTGAACTTCTCTACTACGACTACTCTATAGGAGTGGCCTTGGGTGCAGCCCTCATAGGGTTGACCTTCGGCACGTGGGGGTCGGACGGCCCAAGCTTCATTAACGACCTTAAACATGCTGGTACCACCAACATTATTTGCGGTTTTGCTGGCGGCGTCATTTTTAATCTTTCGAACATCCTCGTGGTAGGCGCCATTTCCGTTGCTGGCATGGGAGTTGGTTTTCCCATTGGCGTGGGACTGGCCCTGATAGTAGGGGTTATCTGGAACTACATTGTAAATCCACAGGGAAACCCATTGTTACTGTTTGCTGGTGTAGCACTGGTTGTAGCTGCCATCGTGGTGGATGCCATCGCCTACAGGGCACTAGCGGCCAGCAAGAGTAATGCTGGGGACACGGCAGTTGCGAAAGCCTCAACATGGAAAGGGATTAGGCTCGCCGTCATTGGTGGTATCCTGATGGGAACATTTTACCCGTTGGTTGAGATTGGTAAGCAAGGTGCAAACGGGCTGGGCCCTTACGCCGTGGGGTTCGTCTTTGGCCTTGGCGTGCTGGTTTCGGTTTTTGTCTTCAATATTTATTTTATGAGATACCCGCTAGATGGTGCGCGATTGACTTTCAAGGACTATTTGAAAGGCAATACTTGGTTGCATTTTCTGGGAATTATCGGTGGAATGATATGGATTATTGGCTCCGTGTCAAACTTCGTCGCATCCAGCGCGCCTAGCGCATTGCAGGTAGGCCCGGCTATCAGTTATGCCATCGGGCAAGGCTCGTGCATGGTTGGAGCCCTTTGGGGCGTTCTGGCGTGGAAGGAATTTGCCGGAGGCGGAGCGCGCGTGAACCGTCTTCTTGTCCTCATGTTCCTGTTTTACGTGATAGGCCTTATTATAATTTCAATTGCACCACTCTATGCCGTCCGTTAGGCGCTTTAAAAATTGATGATATGGAATCTCTTTTACTCGGTATCGATGTAGGAACCAGTTCCGTAAAAGCTGTTCTTGTGGACTTGCGCGGAAAACTTCACGCGGTGGGTCAGGCAGAGTATCCGTTGCACCACATTCGACCGGCTTGGGTTGAACAAGATCCCGAAGATTGGTGGCGTGGCACTTGCAAAGCTGTGAATGAAGTTCTGGCTAAAGTTCCCCATGGAGCTGATAGGGTTCTTGGGTTAGCGGTGAGCTGCCAGGCGCCTACGCTGTTAGCTTTGGATCACTCTGGCAAGCCATTGCGCCCAGCCATGATCTGGATGGACCGTCGCGCTGAAGCTGAAACTGTTTGGTTGACGGAACACTTAGGAGCAGCCCACATCCACCGGATAACCGGTAACCGGCCCGATGCCTTCTATGTCGCCGCCAGGTTGCTTTGGCTTAAGAATCATGAACCTGAAATTTTAAAACGTACCTGGCAGTTTGTTCAGGTGAACAGTTATATCAATTACAAGCTTACCGGGCAGCTTACCTTGGATCCAGCTAATGCAGTGCTTCTTCAAATGCGTGACTACCAAAAGGAAGAATGGTCTGAAACTCTTTGCAATATCTGTGGTGTGCAACTATCGCAATTCCCGGAAGTTGTGGCGGCACATTCTATTCAAGGTGAGGTCACAGTGCATGCAGCGGAGGCAACCGGGTTAAAAGTTGGCACCCCGGTAATGGCTGGAACGGTAGACAGCGCTTCGGCTGCTTTGGAAGTAGGCGTGGTTGAACCCGGCATTGCCGCGGAAATGACGGGTACTTCAACTGTCATCATCATGCCAAATGACCAGGGACTGACCGAGCCGGCACTGATAGCCATGCCGCACGCCTTGTCAGGTATCCATCTGTTGTTGGGCGCTATGGTTTCATCAGGAGGCTGCCTTCGCTGGTTTCGGGATCAATTCGGACAGGCAGAGGTTCAGTCTGCATCTGATGGCAAAACTGATGCTTTCGACCTGCTCACCCGGCAAGCCGCCGAGGTTGAGC
>Ga0182027_10000498_pt1 | contig 68215 bp, 63 predicted proteins | sample 712E1DmetaG_FD_121300 | JGI IMG/M metagenome (GOLD analysis project Ga0182027, IMG submission 121300) | Permafrost microbial communities from Stordalen Mire, Sweden - 712E1D metaG (Illumina Assembly) | ecosystem: Environmental > Terrestrial > Soil > Wetlands > Permafrost | place: Sweden...
CCGACCATGCGTGCCGTCGGAGGGGAGTCCTGGCCATGTCGCGATGACCATCTGGCGGCCGAGTCCTTCGCTGCGCTCGTCCCCGACGATGGAATCGTCATGACGCATAACCCGAATATGTTCCAAATCTTCGGGAAAAATGCCGCTCAAATGTCGCTTTTCACGGAGCATTCCGATTACGCGGTCAATGTCATCAAGCCTCAATTCCGGGACAAGATCTATCTGCATTGGAATTACTGGTGCAATACGCAGGACCCCGTCCAGGTCCGTTTCTGTACGAATATGATTAACTCCTACGAGACGCAGCTGGTCGCGGAAAAAATTGTCAGGGGCCAGCGCTACGCGCTCTATCGCGTTTTAGGCGAACGTCCGGCGGTTGCCAAGTGACGGTTTCGGCGATTATTCCCACCCTGAACGAAGAAACCACCCTGGCTGAAGTCATCGCGCGCTGCAAACCGTTTGTGGATGAGGTCCTGGTGATCGACGGCCATTCCATGGACCGTACGGCGGAGGTGGCCCGGTCGAACGGAGCGCGCCTGGAGCTTGACGATCAAAAAGGGAAAGGGGCCGCCATGCGCCGGGCGGCGACATTGGCCCGGGGGGACATTTTTGTTTTTATCGACGCGGACGGATCGCATGTCCCGGAAGATATCCCCAGGCTCGTCGAACCGATCCTCAGGGGTGAAGCCGACCACGTCACGGCCTCCCGCATGACCGGCGGATCCAGCGAGCTGCACGGCGGATTTGACGAGTTTCTGCGGCTGACCGGCAGTTCGTTCATTACGGCCTGCATCAATGCGCGTTATAAGGTCCGGTTGAGCGATTCCCAGAATGGATTTAGAGCGATCAAAAAAGATGTCTTTTTAAGTCTTGGGCTAACATCCAATTCCACGACGATCGAGCAGGAGATGATCATGCGGACCATTGCGCGCGGATACCGGATGGCCGAAATACCTTCGCACGAGTACCTGCGCAAGGGGGGGGTCTCCAAAGTCCATGTGTTTAAGCTTTGGCACAAATATGCGGCCAGCCTGATTCGCGGATTGCTGCTATGAAAATTCTGCTTTTTAACCCGCCCACGCCTGAAGGAAAACGTTTTATTCGCGAAGGGCGCTGCACGCAGGAGGAGGGCGCCTGGGGGACCCTGTGGCCGCCGCTTTCTCTGGCGACGGCCGCCGCTGTTCTGGAGCGGGCCGGCTATGCCGTCAAACTCCGGGATTTCCCGGCGGAAGGGGCGGGTCTCCGGGAGTTTGAAAAGGTTGTCGTGGCCTTTCGCCCGGACGTGGCGATCTGGAGCAGCGCGACCCCTTCCCTTAATAGTGATCTGGCGTTTGCCGCGTCGCTCAAAGCGATGCTGCCCGGGGTCATCACCTGCACATTCGGCACGCACGTGGGGACGCTCAGCCGTGAATGTTTTGAGGCGTATCCCCAACTGGATTACATCATTCGCGGCGAACCGGAGCTGACCGTCCAGGACTTGATTGAGGCCCTGGAAGGCAAAAAGGCCGTAGGCAGCGTCCCCGGGCTGGCCTTCATGCGCGATGAGAAGGAATGGGTGATCACCGAGCCGCGCGCCTTGCCCAAAAACCTGGACGATCTTCCCGATCCCGCATGGCATTTGCTCGATTTGAATGCTTACCGGCTCCCGCTCAAGGGCCGTAAATTCTTGATGGTGGTGCCGACGCGCGGGTGCCCCTACGCGTGCTCGTTCTGTACCACGCATTCCTACTATGGAAAGAACCTCCGCCGGCGGTCTCCCGCCCGCGTCGTCCAGGAGATCCGCCGCAACGTGGAATCCTTCGGCGTGCGGGATTTTCTCTTCTGGTCTGACACCTTTACCCTGGACCGCCAATATGTCAAAGACCTTTGCCGGGCGATCCTGGACGCGAACCTGAAGGTTTCCTGGGCCTGCAACAGCCGGGTGGATACGGCCGACCTGGAGACCTTCCGGATCATGAAGAAAGCCGGCTGCTGGATGGTGAGCTACGGCATCGAGTCTTCCAGTCAGGATGTGCTCAATCTTTCCAAAAAAGGCGCGGAGGTTCAGGATGTCGGCCAGGCCGTCCGGTGGACTCAAGAAGCCGGTTTGATGGCGACCGGTCATTTTGTGCTCGGCCTGCCCGGCGATACCGCTTCTTCCATTCAAGAGACAGTTGAGTTTTCAATGAAACTGGGGCTGGATTTCGCGCAATATTACTGCGCCGTCCCTTTCCCGGGGTCAAGCTTATATACGGAGTCCAAAAGGAACGGGTGGCTCTCGGACGAGCCGTGGGAGAATTTCCGGCAGGACAAAGCGCTTCTCCATTTGCCCGGCCTGCCGCCTGAGACCGTGGAACGTCTGCGCGATGACGCTTACAGAAGGTTTTATTCCAACCCGAAAACGTGGTTGTCGAAGATTCAATTGCTCCGTCCTTCCGCTATCCCGCACATGTTCTCTACCCTCAAGGCCGTTATCGGGTGGCGGCACTATTCCCTGCCCGATTCTTAGGGACACACTTTGGGACGCGAACTTACCCTCGGTCTATGGGATGGTCATGATTCCGGCGCGGCGATCGTGCGCGGCGCTGAGGTGGTTGTCGCCATCAATGAAGAGCGCTTGACGCGCCGAAAGCTGGAAGTGCTTTTTCCGCGGAACGCCATCCTCGCGTGTCTTGACTATGCCAAAATTTCTCCCGAGGATGTCGCGGACATCGCTTATACCACGACCGATTTCGCCAAGACCCTCACGCGGAATTTTCCATCGCTTAAGGAAGAATACTACCGCATTCGCCGGCGGAAAGCCGCGCCGTCCGTCCTGACCTCGTTTAAGAAATCGGCCAAATACCGCCTGACGCAGCTGTTCCCGTCGCGTTGGACGCGCGCGGCGAGCGATTGGGCGGTTCGCAGAGATCTGGCCGCGCTCGGCTTTCATGATTTTGATTTGCATTGCGTGGATCACCACGGGGCCCATGCGGCCGGGGCCTTCTTTTCGGGATTTGATCCAGCCGCTGTCTTGACCTTGGACGGGATCGGCGACGGGCTCTCCGGCGCCGTTTACCGTTTTGAAAACGGGAGACTTGAGCTTCTCTCCACCATTCCGGGCGCCGGTTCACTCGGGATCTTTTATGAGCATGTGACCAACCTCATGAATATGCGCGAACTGGAGGATGAGGGCAAAGTCATGGCCCTGTCGAATCTGGCTTACCCCGTCCCCGATACGGAAAACCCCATGCTCCCCTGGGTCCAGGTCGATGGGATGTCGGTGCGGGTGGCTTATTCCTCGCTCGGCCTTTATCGGCGCCTCAAAGCGGTGTTTTGGCAGTTTCCATCGGAGCAATTTTGCTACATGGCCCAGCGCACGCTGGAGTTGCGAGCCGTCGAGCTTGTCCAAAACGTGATGCGCGAGACTCGCCTGCGAAGGCTCGTGTTTTCGGGCGGCGTGGCGTCCAATATCAAAGTGAATCGGCTCCTGCGGAACCTTCCCGAGGTCGACGATCTCTTTGTGTTCCCTCACATGGGGGATGGGGGCCAGGCGGTGGGAGCGGCGGTTTGGGTGGCAGCCCAAAAGGTTAATGCGCGCTTATTTCGCGCCAATGATTTTTATCTCGGCCTCTCCTATGACGATTCGCAGATTGAAGCGGCCTTGAAGCGGTCAAACCTTTCCTATGAACGGCCGCCGAACATTGTGGAAGCGGCCGCTGAGCGCATCGCGTCAGGAGAAATCGTCTTTTGGTTCCAGGGCCGAATGGAATATGGCCCGAGGGCTTTAGGGGCGCGCAGCATCCTGGCGTTGCCGAACTCGCCAAAAATCAGGGATGACCTTAATTTGAAATTGAAAAAGAGGGTCTGGTATCAGCCGTTTTGTCCTTCGCTCTTGGAGGAAGATGCCCGCGACATGCTCGAGGATTTTGCCGCGGGATCTCCGGACCGGTATATGACGTGCGCTTACCTGGTCAAGGAAGCGCACCGCGAAAAACTGGCGGGTATCCTTGGTTTTGACGGGACTTGCCGTCCGCAAATCGTGAAGGATCAAACGTCTCTCTTTGGTCAACTGCTCGGGAGGATCAAACGAATAACGGGCGTCGGGGCGCTGCTCAACACCAGTATGAATATTCATGGACAACCCCTGGTCTGCTCGCCGGACGATGCCCTGCGAGCCCTTGAGCAATCCGGGGGCCATTGGCTGGCTATCGGCGGATTCCTGGTGAAGAAGGCTTAGCCGTCACCTTTCGACGTTCCCAATAAATCCGACCGCCGATTAAGGCGCCCAAGGCCAACAGGAAGAGGAGCGCCGGTCCTAGGGAATGCTGCAGGGAGGCCAATGGGCCTGGCGGCTCGATGGTCAGTGTGCCGGGGGCAAGCGCCGTAAAATGGATCCCATTTTCCTCATATTCCATGGTTGCATAAACGGCGTAGGTGCTGCCCTTGAGCGCGGCAAAGTTGCGCACGACAAATGAAACCTTCGATTCGGCGCCCGGCGAAAGATCCAGGGTCGTCAGTGGGTTCTCAGCCGAAAGTTCCCGCGGCGTAAGCAATTGGATCGTGAGATGTCTATTCTGGTTCTCTAAATTTTTGACTTTCAAGTCCAGCCTTCCGCTTTGCCGAACTTTCGCATTTCCCAATAGCCCTAAAATGGAGGGTGCCGATCCCGTCTTGTACGTAATCGGCGAGATGGCCAAGGCCGAAAACGGGTATAAATTCGCGTCCGTATATCCGATGTTCACAATCAGCGGATAAAGCCCCGGATTCAAGCCGGCCAGGGAGAACGTCGAAGTTTCCGAGTGGCTTTTTCCGACGGGCAGGTCGGGCAGGACAGCGGATTGTTTACTCGATTGAGGCGATTTTGCGGTGATCTGAATGTTTAATGCGGTTTCATCGCCGCGATTCGTGACGGTGATCGTCGTTTCCAGAGTCTCACCGCGCACCGTGTTCTTGACTTGTGATTGGAGACTGATCACGCTCCCCTCCAGGGGGGAGCGGCCGCAGATCAATAGCGGAAGGAAAATTAAATAGCGCATTTGAGGAGCGAAGTCCAGTCCCAGGACGACAAAGCCGACGATTTCACGGATGTTCCATCCAGAAGACGATGGCCTGGCAGAATAATTCGACTTGCGTTACGCCGACGGACACGGCCTGCCACGTTTTTTCAAGATCCAGATGGGTGTATTCGTGAACGAGAATGTTGCGGAATTTAACCATGCGAAGGACCTCTTCCGCCACTACGTCCAGGCGGATCCGCCATCGCCCCAGTGGCGGAAAAATGCTGCAGGGTCGCTTTGTCCAGCCGTTCTTTGTAAGGGAGCCAATCCACGTATTCAATCATGGACCGGGCTTTGAACGATGTTGTTTGCTGGCGATCAGTTTCATAGAGGAGCCGACCATGCTCGAAAACTTGATGCTTGAGGACGGGGCCGGCTTCGTTAAGGATGATCACATCGGCTTCACGGCCTAACTGGTTGGAGAGATCGCTCATCCACTGCAGGCGCCGGTCCAGATAAGATCCTTCCGGGACGGCGGGATCGAGCAGAACGGCCATGTCCACGTCGCTCGCCGGGCGGCTTTTCCCTTTAGCGAAGGACCCGAACAAAAAAACGGCCTGAACGTTCGGCTGAATGCGAAAATAATTCTGGATGGTGCGGGGATCGATCTCCATGGCCTTGGCGCCATTATAGGTAAGTTGTTGATGGGTTTCCAGGCGGTCTTGCCGGTCGTGTGGCGAATCCAGGCCGGACAGCGATTAAGTTTAATTGCCGACGAGGCTGGACATCTGGAAGGTGGGGAGCATGAGTCCCAGGATGACAAAGCCGACGATGAACGCCATGATGACGATGAGCAGGGGTTCCATGAGGGTCAAGAGGTCGCGAATGGCGGCGGAGACTTCGGAGTCATAGTAATCGGCCATCTTCGTCAACACCTCCGGGATGGCCCCCGTTTTTTCCCCGGTGGAAACCATGTTGGCCACGAGCACGGGGAAGTGCTTGCTCTTATACAGAACGGGGGATATCCCGTTTCCTTGCTGGACGCTGGCAAAGATGTCGTCAACCACTTTCTCGAGCGTGCGGTTCTCGACCACCTGCCGGGCGACGGAAATGGCCTGGAGCGCCATGACGCCGTTCGAAACAAGGCTGGCCAGCGTGCGGATGAAGCGGGTAATCACTTCAAGGGTAATCATCTTTCCAAAGACGGGAATCATCAGAATCTTCTCATCCCAGAAGACGCGAAAGGTCTCGTTGGTCGTGCGCAGGCGCTTGGCATACATCAGCAGGCCAACAAAGCCGAACGGGACCAGGAATCCACCCTTGCGCGTAAAATTGCTGGCGGTGATGAGCGCCCGCGTCGGCGCGGGAAGGGGGGCGTTCATCTCCTGGAAGACCTTCACGAACGTCGGGACGATAAAAGCCATCATACCGATCACGATGACGCTCGCCACGATGCCGATTACGGCGGGATAGACCATGGCGGATTTAATCTTCGCCCGGAGCTCGATTTCTTTTTCCAGAAACTCCGCTGTGCGGTTCAACGCATCGGGCATAAAACCACCGGCTTCGCCGGCCGCGGTCATGCTGACGTACACCGGCTTAAACACGTCCGGATGGGCCGCAAGAGCGTCTGAAAAACGTTTACCCGAAAGCACGTCATCCAGGACTTTTCTCAAAATCCATCCCATCCGGGGATTTTTCGTGTTGCTGGCCAGTCCCTGGAGCGCTTCGACGAAAGACATCCCGGCATTAATGCTGATGGACAGCTGCCGGGTAAGAACCACGAGCTCCTTGAGAGCCACTTTGCCGGGCGGGGGGATATTGGGGTCCCGCTTGCCTGACCGGCCGAGAAGCCAATTCATCCAGTCTTCAGGCGAACGCTGCGAGGACCTTTCGTCGGCGGGACTTTCCACACGCAGAGGTTCGGCGAAGGGGGGCAGAGCGGACAGGTCTTCGGTTTCGTCCGCGCGACAGGACACGAGGAACAGTCCTCTGTCCTTGAGCTTTTTGGCCAGATCGGATTTGGTCAAAGCATCCAGGACGCCGCGGGATGATTCGCCGCTGGGGTTTGAGGCGATGTAATTGAATTTAGGCATATTGGTTACGATAACCCGTAGGGGCGGGGCACGGTCCCCGCCCGCAATGAAATTTCGGGCAGGCACGGTGGCCTGCCCCTACAGATTACTCCTCCAAGGTGCAGACGCGCATCATTTCTTCGATGGAGGTGGATCCGGTCATGACGGCCAGGGCGCCTTCCTCGTAAAGAGATCTCATTCCGTCTTCACGCACAATGGCCCGGATTTCCTCGAGGGACGTCTTCGGATCGACGATCAATTCACGCAGACGGGTCGTCATCTGGAAAATTTCATAGAGGCCCTTACGGCCTTTGAAGCCGGTCTGATTGCAGGATTCACAGCCTTTTGGGTTGAAGTACGTCCGGGGGCCGGTATAAAACGCGCCCGCCTTCTCCAGTTTCTCTCGAACGGCTGGCGGGGGTTCGTAAGCTTCCTTACAGTTGGGGCAAAGCACGCGCACAAGACGCTGCGCGATGACCAGAAGGAGCGAAGCGCTGATTAAAAAAGGTTCGACTCTCATGTAGCGAAGACGGGTAATGGCGCTCGGGGCATCATTGGTGTGCAGGGTGGAAAGGACCAGGTGGCCCGTGAGGGCGGCCTGGATCGCGATTTCGCCCGTTTCCTGGTCACGGATTTCTCCGACCATGATGATATCGGGGTCCTGACGAAGGATCGAGCGCAGGCCTTTGGCGAACGTGAGCCCGACTTTGGTGTTCACCTGGACCTGGTTGATGCGGGGAATCTGGATTTCGACCGGATCTTCAAGGGTCACGATGTTGGTGTCCGGGGAGTTGAGGATCGTCAGTCCGGTGTAGAGCGTCGTCGATTTCCCGCTGCCGGTGGGGCCCGTGACCAGAATGATTCCATTGGGTTTATCGAGCGCTTCCGTAAAAAGCTTGGTGGCGCGATCTCCAAAACCCAGTTTTTCCAGCTCAAATTGGACGGCGCTTTTGTCCAGAATACGGATACAGGTTTTCTCTCCGTGAATGATGGGGAGTGTCGAGATACGCAGATCGACCGGCCGCCCGGTCACTTCGGTCATCACGCGGCCGTCCTGAGGCTGGCGCGTTTCCGTGATGTCCAAATTGGCCATGACCTTGATGCGGGAGGTGATGGCGGTCTCGAACTCTTTGGGAACGGTCATGACAGGCCGCAGCACGCCGTCGATGCGGTAGCGTACTTCCGTGTGGTCCGTGTACGGTTCGATGTGGATGTCGCTCGCTTTTTTCGCGACGGCCTGCCGGAAAATGGCATCCACCAGCTGAACGATCGGCATGTCATCGCTCGTCTTCTGGATATCGCGCTGGATAATGTCCATCTGCGACATCTTCTGTTCCGGCATCTTGGTTCGCAGGGTCTCGACCAGCCGGTTGAGACTTTCTTCAGGTTTGCCGCTGGAAGTCTGCACGGGGGCGGCGGTCCCCTGCTGTGTGATGGGGGGAGTGGCAAGTCTCTGAGACAGCGTGGCGGCCTGATTCTCAATGAGAAAAGCGGCCATGTCGGGTGTCGCCGGCGGCGTCTGGAGGGGCGGCGGCTCGATGGTCTGCAAGGGCACCTGCGAGCTTTCCCATCCGCCGTAGAGTTTGTTGATCGTCTCAAAAATGGTGGTCCGCATGCAGACGACCGGATCAATCTTGAAGCCGGAGGTCTTCACCAGCGTGTCGATGATAAAGACGTCGAGCGGATTAACCATGGCGATTGTCGCCACGTTATCGATCTTGAAAAGGGGGACGACCTGGAGCCGACGCGCCAGTTCTTCGGAGATGATATTGGAAGACTCCGCGGTATAGAGTCCTTCCAGGGTGGTGAAGTAAGGAACCTTCGCCTTAATGCCGATCCCTTTCATGATTTTTTCTTCGGTGGTAAATCCGAGGTCGATGAGCCATTTCGCCAGGTCTTTTTCTGACCCATCCGCGGCGGCCAGCGCCTGGTTCATCTGTTCCTGGGAAATGACGCCGACTTCAATCAAAATGTCGCCGAGGCTGGAGCGACGATTGCCCACGGAACCGAACGTCGAATTGGACATTGGAATAACCATTAATGGATCCCTCCCAGAGGTGGCAGGGGGGGCGGGGTGGACGGGTTCGCGGAGGAATCGTTCAGCGTGTCGAGAAAATTCTTGATGCGCATGCCTAATTCCATGGGTTCAAATGGTTTGATGACGTAATCGATGGCCCCCGCGCTCATGGCCTGCTGGACCTGCTCATGGGATTCTTTCCCCGAGATGACAATAACCGGAATCAATCGCGTTTCCTCGTTTTCCTTGAGTTCCTGTAGAACTCCGAGGCCATCTTTCCCGGGAAGCATCAAGTCCAGCAGGATCAGGGAAGGATTATGCTGGCGGGCCAGGGGCGCTGCCTGCGTGCCATTTCCTGTCGTGATCACGCTGCGGATGCCCTGCTGGCGCAGTAGAAATTGGAAAATGCGGACCATCGCAGGATCGTCCTCACAGACAAGCACATGTCGATCCATCGGCTCAGACGCCATGACGACCCCTTTCGACTCAGGCCCCGCCGCTACGTTTCGGCGGGTCCGCCAGCGTTTCAGCGGCGGAAAATACAGCGGCCAGCCGTTCGATTTTCAGGTGAAGCGACTTCCGTATCCGCTCGTCAGCCGGCAATTTGTTCTTTTCAAGCTTCTGAATAATATTTTCGATCGCCTTGCAGAGCCGGGTGGCTTCGCGAAAGCCATAGGTGCGTCCGGATCCCCGCATCTGATGTGATAGTTTGCGCAGTTCCTGACGCGCCGGACCGCCCTGTTGGACTTCTTCCCAGCACGCCTGCGCGATCCTCATCTGTCCGACCATGCGTCGGGCATCTTCCTTATAAAGATCCATGATTTCGCTTAAATCTAAAGCCGGTTCAGCCATGATGAGTTTTATTAGCAGAACATTCGCGAGAAAACAACCCTTTTCTATTTCATGATCAAGGGCGACTGGACACGCGCCAGCGCTTCATTGATCTGATCAATAATTTTGATGGGATCGAAGGGTTTGACGAGGTATCCGGCCGCTCCCAGGGCCATCGCTTTGGCCACCGAAGCCGGCTGGGGCTGAGCCGTCAGAAAGATAATGGGGATCTGGCGGGTCGCTTCGTCGGCTTTGGCGCGCTGACAGATTTCAAAACCGTCCATTCCGGGGAGCATCAGGTCCAGAAGCACGACGTCCGGCTTCTCCTTCTGAATTTTGGAAAGACCCTCGGGACCATCCGACGCCGTGATCACGTCGCACTTGGCCATCCGGTTGAGCACCAGCTCCAGAACCATCTGGATCGAACGATCGTCTTCAACCACCAGTACCTTCACCTTCGCCTCCTGTTTTCCGCGGTTGTGATGGTAGCACCCCCAGTCTAGTCGGCGGCTGTAACGCGTAGGTTACTAACCTGTAAATTAATTGTAAAGACCCCTCGAGAATATGCTGAAATAACCAGCGATTATGAAATACGGAGCAGCCTTCCTCTTGCTCACATCTCCCGTCCTGTGGGCGGCTTCATCACCTTCTGCCACGGCCCGGGCGGAGGCTGTTCCCGGCCGAGATACCCTGATGCTGGCGTTTCCGGGAACGAAAGGGCCTGCAGATTACGACAGATTCGGACAGTTTGTAGACACCGGCACTCCCCGCTATCATTACTCGATGACGGATCGCTCCGGCCTGGCGCGCTCCGTCGGTGAAGGCATTTATCCCAATACGGACTTTCTCAAAGACCCGGCCTGTCAGAAACTATTGAGAGAAGGGAAGCTGGCAGGGAATCAATGGCGTTTTGTGGATACCCCGACCCCTGCCCTGAACTTCTATAAGTGGCAGACGTCTTCCGAAGATCCCGGAGTCAAACAATACTATTCCGCCTTGATGCTGGAGCGCGCGGGGTTCCTCGAAGAGGCGGTGAAAGGTTTTTATGCGGTCGCGGTCCATTTCCCGAAGACCGTGGGGTATACCTACTTTGGCACCCCGTGGTATATGGGACCCGCCTCTTTGGACCGGCTGGAAGAAATTCTGCGCCACCATCCCTCCTTGAGAATGCGCTGGACGGGCGGGGAAATCCACGTGGAGAACCGCTACGACACGGTCACGAGCAACGACGTTTTCAGTTCCGATCCGGGGCGGCTGGTGGTCAGTAAAACGGGCCAAACGGAAAAGCCCTCCGACCTTTCTTCGATGACTGTCATAAAAACAGTGGGGGGACCCAAGGTCCAGCTTAAGGAATACGCCAATCACCACTGGCAGTTGTTTGTGGATGGGCAGCCGTTCAAAATCAAAGCCGTGACCTATTCCGTCACGCCTATCGGCTTAAGTCCCGATCGCGGAACCTGGAATGTGTCAAAAGACTGGCAGCTGGTGGATACCAACCATAATGGCCTGCACGATGGCTTTTTTGAGTCCTATGTCGATAAAAATGATAACGGCAAGCGGGACGACGATGAACCCGTCGTGGGAGACGCTCAGCTCCTGAAGGACATGGGTGCCAACACCTTGCGCGTCTATCACCATCTTCACAACCGGGAGCTGTTCCGTCGGCTGTACAAGGACTATGGGTTTTATGTCCTTTGCGGAGACGTTCTGGGCGGATACGCCGTGGACAGCGGAGCGGCCTGGACGGACGGGACGGATTATCGGAATCCTGCTCAACAGGAGCGAATGCTCGACAGCGTCCGGAAAATGGTGGAAGAGTACAAGGACGAACCGTACATCCTGATGTGGGTCCTGGGGAACGAAAACGTGTACGGTGTGGGGAACAACTCCGGCAAAGATCCCGAGGCGTTTTTTACGATGGTCGATCGCGCGGCAGAGTTGATTCATCAGCTGGATCCCACCCGGCCGGTGGCCCTCGCCAATGGCGATCTGATGTATCTGGATGTCATTAAAGAAAAAGCGCCGCACATCGATATCATGGGCGCTAACGTGTACCGGGGCGAACAGGGTTTCGGCCGGAGTTTATTCCAGGATGTCCGCGAACGGCTCGACAGGCCGGTGCTCGTGACCGAATTCGGGGGGCCCGCCTATGCGGAAGGATATTCTCAGAAGGAAGCGGAAGCCTTCCAGGCCATGTATCTGGCCAATAACTGGGAGGACCTGGAGGCGCACATGGCGGGGCGGGGTGTCGGGAACGCGCTGGGAGGCGTCCTGTTCGAGTTTATCGATGAATGGTGGAAGGCCAACAGCGACCTGCCACTGAAAATTCAAAAAGAACGGCCGGAGTGGTATGCGTCCAAATCCGCCCTGTACAAGAACCTCCAGCCGGAAAACCATGACCCGCTTCCGCAGTTCGGGGGGCCCTATCTGGACGGGTGGAGCTATGAGGAATGGTTCGGCATTGTCAGCCAGGGTTCCGGCAAAGGAAGTCCTTTCGCCCGCGTCCTGCGCCCCGCCTATTATCGGATGAAGGAAATCTGGAACGAAAAGTAGTCCATCGAGTATAATTCAAGCACTTCCCGTATGAAATTTTTTCCCCGTCGTCACCCCGGTGAAAACCAGGGCCCAGTTCATGGGTTCTGGATCCCGGCTTTCGCCGGGATGACGGCACTCCTGGCGATCGTCTCGGGTTGCGCGAAACAAGAGCCCGCCTCCAAGAAGGAAATCGTCCTCTGGCATTGGCTGACGGATCGCGAGGACGCTCTCGAAACGCTGGCGGACCAATATCAGAAAATATCCGGCGTGAAAGTGCGGCTTGAGGTCTACGCCCCGTCGGACGTTTACTCGTCGCGTATCCGCGCTTCCGCGCAGACCGGCACTCTCCCCGAAATTTTCGGTGTCCTGGGGGAACCCTGGGATCTGGCCAGTTATATCAAGTCCGGTCATGTGGCCAACCTCGAACCCGCGATGCTCGCGGCCGGCGGTGCCTGGCAGAAGCAATTTTTCCCGAAGTCCCTGGCAAACAATTCCTTTACGGCGGACAATCCCTACGGAGCGCCGCCTGGCATCTACGGCGTTCCGATCGATGTCACCAACATCCAGATGCTTTACAACAAGGATTTATTCAAACAGGCGGGGCTGGATCCTGAGCGTCCTCCTCAGTCGTGGGCGGAATTCATTACCGATTGGCATAAGCTGAAGGCGGCGGGAATCCCGGGCCTGGTGAGTGGCTGGGGCGAAACGTGGATGATCAACTGTTTCGCCAGCAATTACGCGTTCAACGTGATGGGCGAAAAGAAAGTTCTGGATACCTTTCGCGGCAGGGTCCTCTACACCGATCCGGACTGGATTCGCGTATTTACCCTGTTCGATGAAATTCGCCGTGAAGACCTTCTCGTCAGAGGAGCGGTGACCATGATCAATAAAGCGGCCGAGCAGACCTTTGCCAATGGAAAAGCCGCCTTCGCGTTCAACGGGTCCTGGTGCGTGCATCCTTATCAGGAGATGAACCCGGCGCTGTCCTATGCGCCGATGCTGCCGCCGCGGATCTCCGACCAGTTCCCGATGCGGATCTGGGGCGGCGCGGGGACCTCATTCATGATCAATGCCCAGTCCCCCCGGCGGGAAGAGGCCATCCGGTTTCTGCAATGGCTGACGGAGGAACCGCAGCAATCGTACCTTTCCAGGGAAACGTTCAATCTCCCGGCCAACCGGTCCAGCGCCGGCGCGTTGCCTCCGATCCTGGCGGGTTTTGCCGCCCATATGGATGACACCACGCATCCTTCCCAATGGGCGGCATCGGAACGTCCGACCGTCATCGAAGCGGTCGGCAAGGGGATTCAATCGATTCTGATCGGCGAGAAAACGCCGGCCCAGGTGGCCGAGGACATCGAAACGTTAAAGCGCCAGCTGATGGGAGATGCCAGAAACGGCGCCCATTGATGATCCCTGTGAATTGGAATCGGACCAAAGATCTCGTGACGTCTTACCTTTTCGTCTTTCCGGCGGCCCTTTTATTCGTTGTCTTCTCCATCTTTCCCTTCTTCAAGGTTTTTCAGCTCAGCGTTTTTGAGTGGGACGGCATTGCGACCCAGATGCGTTTCGTCGGGTTGAACAATTTTCGTGACGCCATCTTCCGGGATCCTTCCTGGTGGATTTCCATGCGGAACGCCTCGGAAATTACGCTCGTGACTCTTCTCTTTCAAAACACGCTGGCCCTGGTCCTGGCCCTGATCGTCGATCGTGAAATCAAAGGAAAGAATTTTTACCGGGTGGTTTTTTATCTGCCGCCGGTGCTCTCCGGCATCGTGGTGGGGCTGGTGTGGAACTGGATTTTTGACGGATCGCACGGGCTCCTGAATTATGCGCTGACGGGAATGGGTCTCGGCGGCTGGACGCGGGCCTGGCTGGCCGATCCGAAGACGGCGCTTCTCTCGGTGGCCGTCATCCACATGTGGAAAGGGTTCGGTTGGGGGTTTGTGATCCTCCTGGCGGGCCTGCAGGCCATACCGCGTGAGTTGAATGAAGCCGCGCGGGTCGATGGCGCGGGCGAATGGCGGATCTTCTCGCGCATCACCGTGCCGCTCATGCTCCCGGTATTTTTCCTGGTGTCGGTCTTGACCATCCTCGGGACCATGCAGATTTTTGACATCATCATTTCGACGACCAACGGCGGCCCGGGTTATCACACGGAAGTGCCCATCACGCGGATCCTGGTCGCCATGGTCGGGTCTTCCCGCTTCGGATATGCGTGTTCCCTCGGCATTTTATTCGGGCTGATTCTTCTGGCGGTGTCGATGGTGCAAATGCGGCTCTCGAAATGGTCCTCCCGGTACTCCTGAAATGAACGCGATTCTGACGCCTCCGCGCCCGAGCGAGAAAATTCAATTCCAGCTCTGGGCATATAAAATCAAGCACTGGGCCCGGCACGGCGCGGCTGAACTCGTCTGCCTGACGGTGGCGGCGGCGTGCCTGTTTCCGCTCGTCTGGATGGTGGCCTCCAGCCTGAAGACCCAGAGCACGGTTTTTTCCGACATGAGCCTGTGGGTTTCCCATCCGCACTGGCATAATTACTATGAGGCCTGGACGCGGGGGCACTTCAGCCGGTATTTCTTCAACAGCATTTTCTATACGGGGATCGTCGTGTTCGGCGTCATCTGGATCTCCTCCATGGCCGCCTATGCCTTTTCCCGGCTGGAGTTCCCCGGGCGCAACGTGATGTTCATCATCATCATTTCAACGATGATGATCCCGATCCCCGGGTCCTTTATCGCGCTGTATGTGGTCTTGAATAAACTGGGGTTGATCGATACGCGCCTCGGGTATATCCTGCCGCAGATCAATGGCGGGTTGGCCCTCGGGATCTTTCTGCTGAAGACTTTCTTTGATAAATTGCCTCCGGATCTCGAGGATGCGGCGAGGATCGATGGCTGCAATAAATTCCAGGTCTACTGGCATGTGGCGATGCCTCTGGCGAAGCCCGCCGTCGCGGTCCTGGCCGTTTTTAACGCGCTGGCCGTCTGGAACGAATACCTGCTGGCCATGTTAGTCCTTTCAAACCGGTCCCTGATGCCGCTCCAGCGGGGGCTGATGGTCTTTCAGGGATCGCATATCACGGAATATCCGCTCCTGATGGCGGGCATCGCCATTTCGATTGTTCCGATCGTTTCGCTTTACTTCCTCATGCAGCGCTACATTGTGGCGGGGATTACCGCCGGCGCGCTGAAAATGTAGCGGACATTTCCCTTCATGCTGGAAAATTACAAGAAATGGATTATGGTTTCATGCCTGGCGGTTCCTGGCGCGTTTTTCGCGCAGAGCGGGCACTCTTTTCAGCTTCACGATCCAGGACGCGAAGCGATTGTGGATTATGGAAAATACGGCGTTTTTGCAGGGACCGGGACAGCCGACTACCGCTACTACATCAAAGATCGGGAAGGTCTTGCCGAAGCTGTAGGCGAGGGGATTTATCCCAACGTGGAGGGCCTGAAGCAAGATCCCGCGTTTGAGGCCGTGCGTGTCCATAAGCAACTGGACAAAAATCCATGGGAATATCTCAATTCCGGGCATAATCAGAGCGCCTTTTTCGCGTGGGCTTCCGATCATGATCAGCCGCAGGGCCTTAAGCAGTTTTATGTGGGGATGATTCTGGAAAATGCCGGTCTCTATACTCAGGCGATCAAGGCGTACCAGGCGGCCCTGATTCATTTTCCGACGGCCTATGCCCACACCTCCTGGGGTTCTCCCTGGTACGTGGGTCCGGCGGCGCTCGACAGCCTGGCCTGGCTGATTCGCCAGCATCCGGAGCTGGGGATGCGCCTTAAAGGCGGAAGGATGCGTATCCAGAATCGCTATGAGGACAATCCAAGGAATGAAGCGTTCGAGGTGGACCCCGGTGAGATTGTGTCCGTGCCCACGCCTCCCATTCGTCCGCGCCGGCTGTCTCTGGCTTGGCAGTCCGTCCGGCGGGAACTGGGGAACGGTCATGTGCGGGTTGTTCAGATGGCCAACGGTCATTGGCAGATGATCGTCGGTCGGTCGCCTTATGTGGTGAGGGGAATCTCTTATAACGCGGTACCAGTAGGGTTGTCTCCCGATAATGGCACGCTGGTGCTCCACCGGGACTGGATGCTCGAAGACGATGACAAAAACGGGAAGATCGACGGTCCCTATGACTCGTGGGTCGACGCGAACCGGAACAACCGTCGGGACCCGGACGAGCGGGTGGTCGGGGACTTTCAGCTATTGAAGGAGATGGGGGTCAATACCCTCCGCCTTTATCATCATGAGTACAATAAGCCGCTCCTGCGGGACCTTTATGAGCATTTCGGCATCCGCGTGATCATCGGGGACCTCCTCGGGGCTTACACGGTGGGTTCGGAGGCGGACTGGACCGAAGGAACCGATTACCGTGACGTCGACCAGCGGCGGAAAATGCTCGATTCCGTCCGTGAGATGGTCGAAAGCGAAAAGGACGAACCGTATCTGCTGCTGTGGGTCCTGGGGAATGAAAATAATTATGGCAATGGAAACAATTGCCGGAAATTCCCGGACGCTTATTACAGCCTGGTCAACGAAGCGGCCCGGGTGATCAAATCCCTTGATTCCCAGCATCCGGTCGCGCTCGCCAATGGCGACCTGACGTTTATCGACAAAGCGGCCGCGCTCTGTCCCGATGTGGATATCCTCGGGGTGAATGCCTACCGTGGCCGTCATGGAATGGGAGACAGTTTCTGGCAGGACACCGCCGAACTATGGGGGAAGCCGGTCTTGATCTCCGAATTCGGCGCGCCCGCCTATCATTGCTATAAGTCGGAGGCGGGTGGGGAAGCGGTCCAGGCGGAGTTCTTGAGAAATAATTGGGAGGATATTGAGCGGAACCTCGGGGGAGGACCCGGTCAGGGCAACGGTCTCGGCGGCATCATCTATGAGTGGATGGATGAATGGTGGAAAGCCGGGCCTCCTCCGGCATTTGACCCGTCGGTCCATGATAAAATAGGCCAGTTCCAGGGCCCTTTCCCGGACGGTTGGAGTTACGAGGAGTGGTATGGTATCGTAAGTCAGGGAGACGGGCGTCTGAGTCCTTATCTGCGCCAGCTCCGGCCGGCTTACTATCTGTTTAAGAACGAATTGTGGAATCCCAGAGAGTGGAAGAAGCGAGGGTTGCCCGGGTGAAGGTTTCCCGGATCAGGACAGTGAAAATCAATAAAGGAGAGACACGACCATGAAACAACGAAGTCAATGGATGGCACCGGCCCTGGTTCTGGGGCTGGCGACGTTGGTCCTTGCCGCGCCCAAGAAGCATGCGGCAGCGACTGATACCTCGGCCAAAAACGTCTTTTACGTGTATTCGGACAAAGGCTCGAAGTTGAACCATTACATTCCCTCGGGCTGGATGGGGGATTATGGGGATATTAAAATTGATGACGGGAACACGGCCGATCCTGCTGACGGGAAGACCTGCATCAAAGTGACGTACACCGGCAAGGCGACGCAAGGCGCCAACTGGGCGGGAATTTTCTGGCAGCATCCGTCCAATAACTGGGGTGAAAAGCCGGGAGGCTACGACCTGTCCGCGTATAAACGGCTGACGTTCTGGGCCCGCGGACAAGAAGGTGGAGAAAAAGTGGCCGAGTTTAAAGTCGGGGGAATCACCGGCGAGCACGGGGATTCCGATTCCGGATCCGTCGGCCCGATCACCCTCACGAAAGAATGGAAGAAATACACGCTGGATCTGTCGGATAAGAACTTGACGCACATCATCGGTGGTTTCGGCCTGTCGGCCAGCCGGGACGATAACCCGAACGGGTTTATCATTTACATCGACGAAGTCCGCTACGAATAATGCCGCTGACGTCACCCCGACGGAAGTCGGGGCCCGGTTCATCCCGAAGAAGTGGACTGGGTCCCGGCTTTCGCCGGGATGACGGCTGTTGAATCAGGCCGAAGCCGTTCCCCGGCGCTTCTCCAGCTCCTGCCGAATCTCCCGGGCTCTTTCCTGCGTCAAATCGTAAGGCAGCATGATCGCAATGGCGGCCAGGTAGGTGACGATGGGGATGCCGACTTCAAACAACCGCAGTAAAAGCAGCGTGCTGGAAGTTTGCGCGCCGCCTAACTCCTCGTGAAATCCGGTCCAGTTTAAAAGATAGCCCGACATCGCCAGGGCCACCGCATTGCCGACCTTCACCATAAACCAGTAGATCGCGCCAAAAGTCGCCTCACGGCGTTGGCCGTTTTCCAGCTCGTCCTGATCGCAGACATCCGCGATCATGGCTGCCACCGTCGTGAAAAGGCCCCCGAGCCCAAACGCCGTCAGCGGCGCCGCAAAAAGGATCAGCCCCGGCATGTTCGGGTTATAGAATGGGAACTTGATCGCAAAGCCAATAATCGCAATCGACGTGGACAGGATAAAGGCTTTCTTTTTCCCGATTTTAGACGCGATCCAGGCCACAAAAAAGATCGCCCCAAAAGTGAAAAGAGAGGACAGGCTGCCGAAAAGCCCCATATACTTTCCGGACGTCCCCGAACTTTTATCGCCGTGGAACAGATAGTAGATGATCGTGTAATTTCCAAGCCCGGCGATGATCATGAACCCGTTGAAGATGAAAAACGTGGCCAGGGCCAGCTTATTAAAGCGCGCATTCTTGATCGTGATCCAAAATCCGCGCAAAAAGCTGGTGACGTGATGCGCAACGCCGGCGGCCAGGCTGGTGGCTTCCTTTTTCTGCTCTTTGAGCGCAATTTTAAAGAATGGCTCTTTGCACAGAAGCCCCGGCAGAATGCCGAATAGAGTGATGGCGATACCGACTCCGATGGCCAGGCCCCGCGCGCCGGCGACGGGGTTCGCGAACAAGGGCTTATAGCTCATGATAAACCAAAACCAGGGAACGGCGGTCCAGGCGACTTGCCCTATGAAGTTTGCATAAGCCTGGATGCGAGTGCGCTCGTTATAATCGGCCGTCATCTCGTATCCGAGCCCGATAAACGGAGCGGCGAAGATGGTATAGCAGATGAAGAGAACATTTGTTCCCATTAAAAAGAACAGGAAATAGAATCGCTGGCTGTGGCCAGCGGGCAGTCGCCACATCAGAGCGTAAATGATTCCGGAAAGGATCGCTCCGACGACAATATAAGGCCGGCGCCGTCCCCAGCGAAAACTCGTATGGTCTGAGATATAACCCATGATCGGGTCCACAACAGCGTCGGTCAGCTTCGAGAGCGCGAGAATCAGCCCGATCTTTGCGGGATCCATGTGGAATTCAAGATTCAGGACGATGACCATGCATCCGAGGCTGGCGGGCACGAGATTGTTGGCGAGCGCCCCTAAACCGTAGACAAATTTTTGTGTGAAGCTGACGCGGTCCTGCGGGGCCGTTTCAATCAGAGTGGACTCAGTCATAGATGCCCTTTCCTCATTCGTGCGCTATGGTGGGAACGCCGGATCTAATCAAAAACGTTCTCCTGTTGTCAATGAAACGCATCATAGGCCCCCGCACAAAAAAGTCTAGGTCTTCCGGTCCGGGATTGTTGCCTGAAAAGACTATAGTGTGCGCGTCTCAAATTTGTCAAAATGAACACCGCCGATGAAACAAAATCATTATCGGGTCCTTAGGAGATCCCTGGGCGCGCTTCTGCTCGCCAGCCTGCCTCTCGCCGCGGAGGATGATTTCCGGTTAAACGATCCGGGCCTTGAAACGATCGTCAGCTATTCAAAGTATGGCGATTTCAGCGGGCTCGGGACGTCTGAATATCGCTACTACATCAAGGACCGGGAAGGCCTGGCGCGCGCCGCCGGAGAAGGCGTCTATCCGAACGTCACCGGCCTCCTGAAGGACCCGGCCTTTCAGAAGATGCAGTATGAAAAGAAGCTGGAAGGCAGTGTCTGGGACTATGTGACGGCGAACAACCCGCAGGCCGGCTTCTATAAATGGGCCTCCAACCACGATGAGCCGGGCGGGTTGAAGCAGTTTTATTCCGCCATGCAGCTCGAAAACGCGGGCCTATATGCGCAGGCCATCAAAGCCTACTACGCGGTCTCCGTGCATTTCCCGAAAGCGCATGCCAATACCTCCTGGAAGACCCCCTGGTATGTGGGTCCGACCGCCCTGGACAATGTGGCCTATCTGACGCGCAAGCATCCGGAACTTGGCATGCAGCTTCAAGGCGCGCGGATCCGCGTGCGCAATCGCTTTGATGATGATCCCCACAATGACATTTTTGAGATCAACCCCGGAAAAATAGTTCCCGCGCCCATCCGTATCGCTCCGGCCGCGCCCATCGACCTGTCCTCCCAGTCCATTCGCCGTCAACTGGGACAGGGGCCCGTCCACCTGACTCAATATGCCAACGGGCACTGGCAGCTGAGGGTGAATCAATCGCCGTACGTGATCCGCGGGATTACCTACAGCGTGACGCCCGTCGGGAAAACGCCCGACGACGGGACCTGGGTGGTTCACCGCGACTGGATGCTTTCCGACCAGAACAAGAACGGACGGATTGATGGTCCTTACGATTCGTGGGTGGGACAATACAGCGACGGGAAACTGGTTTCCAAAGGACCGGTGGTGGGTGATTTCCGTCTGCTCAAGGAGATGGGCGTGAACACCGTTCGCCTTTATCATCACGGGTATAACAAGGCCCTCTTGAGGGATCTCTTCGAGACCTACGGGATCCGGGTGATCATGGGCGATTTCTTCGGAGCGTATACGATCGGTTCGGAAGCGGAATGGAACGCGGGCACGGACTATCGCGACCCCAAACAGCAGGAGCGCATGCTGGCGTCGGTCCGGCAGATGGTGGAAGACTATAAGAACGAGCCGTACATTCTCTTCTGGATCCTCGGAAATGAAAACAATTACGGCAACGCCAACAATTGCCGCGAAGTTCCGGACGTGTATTATGCCTTCCTCAATAAGGCCGCTCGGCTCATCAAGTCTCTCGATCCAAACCATCCGGTGGGACTCTCAAACGGGGATCTGCTTTTTATCGACAAGGCCGCCAGGTTGTGTCCGGAGGTGGATATCTTCGGAGCCAACACGTATCGCGGCAACCACGGCATGGGGGACAGCTACTGGCGGGACGTTCTGGAAGAATGGGGAAAACCGATTCTCATTTCCGAATTCGGGTGCCCGGTCTATGACCGGCATCGAAGTCCGGAGGAGGCGGAAGCGATGCAGGCCGACTATCTTCGCGCCAACTGGGACGATATCGAATGGAACCTGGGCGGCGGCCCGGGAGTGGGCAACGCGATCGGCGGCGTTTTGTTTGAATGGATGGACGAATGGTGGAAAGCGGGATCCCCTCCCACCTTTGATCCTGCCGTCCATGATACGGTCGGGCAGTTCGCCGGCCCGTTTCCGGACGGCTGGAGTTATGAGGAATGGTATGGTATCGTTAGCCAGGGCGAAGGGAAGAACAGCCCCTTTGAACGCCAATTGCGCAAGGCGTACTTCCTTTTCAAAGACGAATTATGGAATCCCAGGGAATGGAAAAAAAGAGGACTCCCTCAATGAAGCGTGCGATAACAACCGTCATCCCCGAATGCCTCTGTCGGGGATCCATGGGTCCCCTGCCAGCGGCTGCAGGGGATGACGTTAAAAGTGTGCGTTTCTTTACTCTCTCTTTTCTCTCTGCCTTCTGCCTTCTGGCTTCAGTCGCAGTTCACGCCGACACCTCGGCCTCCACGTACAGTCCCGCCTGGGGAGGTGAACTCAACTGGGCGGATAACGGGCTGTTCGCCAGGCCGTTCGGTTCCCGCGCCGTCCTGGACGGAATTTCCTCCGACAGCAATTCCCTTCCGTGGTGGGAAACCGACGTGGCCCATCCCATCCGCGATTACAATGCCGGGTCGCTGCCGGTGGGCGGCGTTCGCCTGGACACCGCGCTGGAATCCGAGGTGACGTTCCACCGATTGCTTCCGGGGTGGAGCAAGCAGACGTCTCCGACGGGCATCGATAATGTCTACACCTTCACGCCCGGGAGCACGTCTCAGGAAGATAAGACGGCGCGCGGCGGCCAATCCGCTTTCGTCGATTTTGGAATGCATCCCATCCAGTCGATCACCGCGGACATCGGCGTCGAAGCGATCGGCAATTACGACCAGCGTTACTGGTATCCGGTCAACGATGAACACCGCATGGCCAATGAAGAGCATCCCTTCAAGATTGTGCGCGGCGAGGTCAAGTACGACGACGGCAGCGTCATGCTGAGAGGCTTCGAGGGAGTCTCCAATAACAACTGGCTCGGCCAGAACGATCTGTTTGAGCTCATGCCGTCGCAGACCACCCCCGAGTATTACCGGGTGATCAACGGTGAAGTGGCCCCTCGCGGCGGCGAGATGCGGATCAAATCCGCTTTGGGAACCCTCGATGTTCTCGGCGGAACCGAACCGCAGTGGACCTATGGATCGAGCGTTTATGCCCGCTACGACGCGCCGGTGATCGGGAACCTCGAGCAAAGCCTGATGTACCGCAATGAAAATATCCCCTGGGGATTTGAAGACCCGAACGAACGCCGATGGGCGCTCTCCTACAATGCCAGTTATCCTTTTTCCGATCGCGTGAACGGCCATGCCGGGCTCCTCTACCAGCCCTTCCGACTGGATCGTCATTATCAGGATATAAGTTCGAACGGCCAGATCGTCGAAGATATGAGCCGCCAAAGCGATGCCTTCGGCGCAACGGCACGCGTCGATATTCGCCCGCCGCAGTGGGTCGATCAGACGGGGCTTGGCTACACCTACCTGGGTCCTGTGGCTGGAGACAAGCAGCAGCTGGACTTGGACGTCACCCGTGCCGTCCGTCCCGAGTGGACGCTCTCAGGCGCTTATATTTACCGCCAGCCGATCAAAGGCCCTGTCCCCTACATTTATGAAGGAACAGCGGCTAACCCGGGGGCTGTTCTCGCGCAGCCGCGCGGGCCCGACGATCCCTTTCGAGTCGACTGGGATAATCGCAAAGCGCATATCATGAGCGTCACGCTCGTCTACAACCCCAACCCGGGCACTCCTGTTTTCAAATACCAGCGCAATGTCCTCGATGACTGGAATTTGAATCCCGACGTCGACTCCACCTGGATCGCCATCCTGCAGTACCGCGTCACGCATTATCTGACGGATACGGATCGCCTGTACTATTACGACGAGGAACACAACCTGATCTTCGACCCCACGAATCACTCGGGCGCTCTGGCCACCTCCTATCCGTTCAGTTCGGCGACCGGGATGGTCCGGTGGAAACACGACAAATGGCATGTGGCCACCGATCTGTCCGGCGGCCAGGCCCTGGCCGGCTCCGCGATCGCGTATACCCCCGCCACGAATTTCTATAAACCATCGACGACTTATATGTCCGGCGGCGTGACGGTGGATAACAGTTTCTTGAAAGCCTCCTTCCGCTACAGCCAGGACGTCTGGGCTCCTTTCGATTACGCGACGCAGCTCGGATGGACCTATCACCAGATTTACCAGGCGAGCCTGTCGTATATTTTCCTGAATAATGCGGAAGCGGGCTTCCGCTACACCGGGACCCGGATGACGAACGACTTCATCGGCTCGGATGTCGCCGCTTTCAACGAGTACACTTTCTTCCTGACGTACCATTTCGCTCTGGAGCACGATTTCGGGAGCAGGTTTGAGAAAATCGGACGGCCGCTGCCTCGATCTTTCCCGGAAGTGCATGTGGCGCTCAGTGAACCGCAATTTACGCCGGACGGCTCCGGGCCCGTCCGGAGCGTGACGGTGTATCCTCAGGCCTATGCGGAATCCGGAATCCTGTCGTGGAAAATGTATGTCCGGAACGCGCAGGGTGACACGGTGCGCAAATGGGAAGGCAACGGCGCCACGCCCAAAGGCATGCAATGGGAAGGCGTGGGAGTCGACGGGAAAATCCTGCCCTCCGGCCCGTACCGGATCACTCTCGAAGTGGTAGACCTTTACGGAAACGAAGCCACCAGCGCGGCTGAACCGATCGAAATACGCTCCGCGCCGCCGGTGGAAACCGCGCCCCCGCCCGCCGCGGCGCCGTTGGGATATTCAGTGAAAACGACCGCCGAAGGCCTTCGCGTGACGTTGAATGCGCTGATTCTCTTCGACGTCGATGCCAGCGACCTGAAGGGTTCCGCCCATGACGGCTTAAACCAGGTGGTGGAGCTCCTGAAAGCCTATCCGACCAACGCCCTGCGGATTACGGGCCACACGGACGCGACCGGAAGCGACGCGCATAACCAGGCCCTATCGGTCCGGCGGGCCAAAGCGGTGGCCGATTACTTTATCAAGAACGGAAAGATTGACAAGCAGCGAATCAAGGCTGTGGGATATGGCAAGCGCCGGCCTGTGGCCTCGAATCTGACGGAAGAAGGCCGCCAGCAGAACCGGCGGGTGGAAATCGATATTCTGAAGTAACGATCAAAAAAGGAGATTACGATGACAAGACGGCAAGGAAAGTGGATGATGCTCGCCATGGCGTTGGCCATGACGGTGGCGGTACGGGCGGGAGCAGATCAGGGGAGTTCTGTGAAAAGCGTCTTTTACGTGTATTCGGATAAAGGCGCGAAGGTCAATCATTATATTCCCTCCGGATGGATGGGAGACTACGGGGATGTTCGGGTCGAAGACGGCAGCACGACCGATCCCGCGGATGGAAAAACCTGTATCAAAATTACCTACAGCGCCAAAGGGACGCAGGGAGCCGGCTGGACCGGCGTATTCTGGCAGCATCCCTCGAACAACTGGGGAGAAAAAGCCGGCGGCTATGACTTGTCCGCCTATAAGCGGCTCACGTTCTGGGCGCGGGGCGACCAGGGCGGGGAGAAAATCGCGGAGTTTAAAATGGGCGGAATCACCGGTGAACACGGAGATTCCGATTCGGCCTCCGTCGGTCCCATCACGTTGACCAAGGATTGGAAAAAGTACACAATCGATCTTTCGGATAAGAACCTGTCGCACATCATCGGCGGGTTCGCCTGGTCGGCCAGCCGCGACGACAATCCGAACGGCTTTGTGGCGTACCTCGACGAAGTTCGTTACGAACAATAAGTGAGAACCGCCCCGGTCTTCATCCTCTGCAGCGTCCTCTCCGCCGGCGGCCTGGCCGCCGGCGGAGCTCAGGCGCCTGATCCGGCGTCGGCTCCCGCTCCCGCTTTTAAAGTCTTTTCCGTCTACACGGAAAAGGGGGGGCGTCACTCGCATTATGCTCCCTCCGGGTACATGGGAGACAGCGATCTTTCCATGTCCGGGGCTTACCTGGAAACGCCGCATGGGCACGGGCCCTGCCTTCGCGTGACCTACAAGGCGACGGGACCGAAAGGGTGGGCGGGCATTTATTGGCAGGATCCCCCGAATAACTGGGGGGACATCCCCGGGCGGGCCGGGTATGACCTGCGCGGCGCCACCCGCCTGACGTTCTGGGCCAGGGGCGAACATGGAGGAGAACGCGTGCATGAATTCCGGGTCGGAGGGATCGTCGGCCAGTATCCGGATTCCGATGTCGCGTCCTTGAGCAATATCCGCCTGTCCAACGGGTGGAAGCAGTACACGATCGATCTGACGAAAAAAGACCTCCGGCATATCATTGCCGGTTTCGGATTCTTCCTCAATAAAGCCGAAAATTCCGGAGGCTCCGTCATCTATTTGACGGACATTCTCTTTGAAGGAGCGCAGAGCGAGCAGGCCGTCTTGTCCTCCGTGGGGCCGGAATTGACCGGCCAGCTTCCCGTGGAAACGACCGCCCAGGCGAAAGCGGAGCCTCCCGCTCCCGAGGCCCCCATCATCCCGGCGGATGCGAAGGACCTTACGGTAAAGCAGATCGACAGCGGCCTGAAGGTCAGCTTCAGTTCCCGGCTGATGTTCAAATCCGGCCAGTCGGTCCTTGAACCGGAAAGCGGAAAGGTCCTGAACCAGCTGATCAGCCTCTTGAGCGCCTATCCGACGAACCGCGTGCTGATCGAAGGGCACACGGACAAAACGGGGGATTCAAAGTTCAATCTGCGGCTTTCGGAATTGCGCGCGCGGGCGGTCCGTGATTATCTGATCGCGCATGGAGGCTATGAGGCGTCCCGATTCCAGATCACCGGTTATGGGGACACGCAGCCTGTGGCCGATAACGCCACAAAAACCGGACGGTCATTAAACCGCCGAGTCGAAGTCACCATTTTGAAAACGGCAAACCCATGACACCAAAACCTTTCAGCCTGTGCCTTTTGCCGTTTGCCATGGTGTTAGTAGTCGCAGGCTGCAAGTCGCCTTTCGACCGGACGCGTGACGCTTCTAAAGGAGGCGGGACCGGAACGATAACGGCGACGACGAACTTCGTCGTTTTCAGCAGTGAACTGGTAACCGGCGGCGGGGCCTTTGAATATCCAGGCTCCCAAGGGCAGAGTCTCGTCTTTAACGATTCCTCGAATCCGATCAGCCGGAGATCCATCCGCTACAGCTGGACCGGCGAACTCGTGACCAATCTCGGTTGCCCGGCGCAAAATCCGGCCAATTTAGCCGGGTTTGATCTCCAGCACGCGGTCAACCAAAGCGATTACGCGACGGCAGGCCGTGACTTGCGCGCCACGGGCGCAGGCTACACCAAGGTAACGTTTTACGCGCGGGGTTCACTGTCGACGTACACGGTGCTTAAAATTGAGGCCGCCAGCGCCGGCGCCGTCGCCAACGCCTGCGTTCCTCCGGATTCGCCTTGTATGACGCTGTCGGCCAAAGGGAATGCGGCGGATGATTCCTGTTCCTCGCCCGGTTATGCTGCCAATCCGTACGCGAAGCCTCCCGAACCGTTGACCGCGACGTGGCAGCAATACAGTATTCCGATCCCGAATTCCCAGCTGGCCAATGTGCGGGATTTCCTTAAGGCGACTTTCGTCTACACGCCCGCGGCCTATGGAGCGCCGACCGGACAAGGAGGAACTGTTTACTTTGATCAGATTCAATATGAGCAATAGTGTTTCGAGTTCGTCGTCCCGGAGAAAGCCTGGATCCAGAGGCCTTTTCTGGGCCCCGGTTTTCACCGGGGTGACGGCTGTTTTCGTTTTTGGTTGTGTGTGGGCGCAGGAAGGCGTCCAGAGTGTGGCCGCCGTACGTCCGCTTCCGTTTTACATTTACCGCGAATTTCATTCGCGGGACAACCATTTCGCGCCGTCCGGCTGGATGGGAGATTACGGCGATGTTCGTTTTGATGACCACTGGCCGTCCAAGGGACTATTCGGTGCAAAAACCGTCATTCGAGTCGCCTATTCGGCCGAGGGCAAACAGGGAAACGGGTGGGCCGGGATGTACTGGCAGAATCCCGCGAACAACTGGGGCAGCCGGCCCGGAGGGTTTAATTTGAATGGAGCCCGGAAACTTGTTTTCAAGGCCAGGGGTGAAAAGGGCGGGGAAATCGTGGACGAGTTCAAGGTCGGCGGAATTTCGGGGGATTACGCGGATTCCGGCACGGCGGCCAGCGGCCCCATCACCCTGGCGAAGCAATGGAAAGAGTTCTCCATCGATCTGGATGGGCAGGAGCTTTCCAGTATCACGGGAGGATTCTGCTGGACGATCAGCCGGGACCATAATCCCGACGGGGCCGTTTTCTATCTCGATGATATCCGTTACGAATAACAGGGGTTGACCATGAAAAACAGTGAACGCCGCCGCGCGAAACGCTTTCCGATCAGGGTCCTGGTGAATTGCCTGCCGCCCGGGACCCCCCGCAAACGCAACGGACATGCGGCGCACGGCTGGGAAATGTGGGCCCAGGATCTTGGGGACGATGGTGTCGGCCTTCAGTGGTCGCGCGACTGGGCCAACCGCTCTTACAAGTTTGATTTGCGCTTGCCGGATGAGCACCCTGCCCGCCCGAACCTTTCGGAACCTCCTCGAGCGCTCCTGAAAAAAGGCCGTGAAGTGGTCCTCGAAGGCCTTGTGTACAATGATAAGGGCGCCAAGGCCATGCGCGGCCGCATCCAGTGGGCCAGGGCCGGCAAAAACGGCCGCACCTACGAATTCGGTGTGAAAATTACCTCTCCAGACCGCCGCAGCTACTTCCGCGCCCTCGCTGCATGAGCCTGCGTTCCTGCGAATGCGGTGCCGCCTCCTCCGCTGAATAAGGAGCGTCGCCGCCTGGTGGTCTGGGTCTTAACAGCCCTCGCCTTCGTCCTGCGTTTTTACCATCTGGGTTATCACAGTTTGTGGCTGGACGAAGTTGTGACGGTGCGTGACGCCACGCATCCCTTCCGTGAGATCCCTTCCGTGATTGCTTCCTATCCACCCCTCTGGGCGTATGTCACGCGGGTTTTCTATCTCCTGTTCGGGTTCAGCGATTTCTGGCTGAGGGTGCCCCCGGCTTTTTTTGGCGCCTTGACCGTTCCGGCCATCTGGTGGGCGGCCAGAAGGTTCTATGGAGACCGCGCGGCTTTCTGGGCGAGTCTTCTCATGGCGGTCTCGGCTTTCGATTCGTGTATTCCCAGGAGGTCCGGATGTACACGCTCGTGGCCTTGGAGGCGCTTGTTTCCATGGTCGTCTGGACAAGAGCCATCGAAAATCGTGACGGAACGGCCTGGTCTGCTTATGCGGTCATCACCCTGGCGGGCCTCTATACGCACAATTGGTTTCCTTTCCTGGTCCTCGCCCAGGGATTGTGGACGCTCGGGACGATGGTCCAGAAAAGATCGGTGGAGGGCTCGGCCCTGGCGGCTTATGGAGCGGTAGCGCTTCTCTACGTTCCCTGGCTTTTCGTCTTAAGGAAACAAATCGCGTTGCCGGTTTATGGCCACCTGAGCGTCCCCGGCTGGAAGGATGTCCGCGAAACTTTCTATGCCTGGGTCGGCGTGCGGGTTCTTTCCGGGGAATCCTGGGTCGGAGTCGGCACGGACGCCCGGACGCCGCTCTTGCTGGTTTCTCTCGGGTTTCTTGTCCGGGGGCTGACCTTTCGTGATGAAACTCGCCCGCGCGCCGTCCGGACTTTTCTGATCGGCTGCCTGCTGCCGGTGTCCATGGCGTTTCTCGTCTCCGTTTTTGGAAAACCCATTTATCTGGCCGGCCGATACCCGATTATCGGACTCCCCGCCTATCTGCTGACTGTCGGGAGAGGATTCGAAGGAATGACTCTCCGCTGGCGGCGCGCGGCGGCCATTCTCGGAGCCGCCTGGGTGGTGCTATCCCTTTACGTGCTTGGCCGCTATTATTGGGTTTTCGAGAAATCGCGCTGGAAGGCCGCCTGCCAATGGATCGCCGCCCAAAGCCCCGCACCCGAAGCTCTGCATCTGCAGCTGAACGCCCAATACGCGACCTACTTCACCGACTACTATCTGTCCGGGCGCACCGTCGATCCCTCGGCGCCTTCCGCGGGCCAGCCCGTCTATTATGTCGTCGATGATCGGGAGAACAACGCCCCGGAAACCCTCATTGCTGCGCCCCGCCGGATCATCGACCAGCTCCGCCTCGCCCACCTCACCATCCTCAAAACCAGATAGAGATGGTCTCCGGAGGGGCGGGGCCTTGCGCGCGCAGGTTTATTGGCGGCTGCCTCGGTTGGCCGCTACCCCCCATCCCCCGTTAGCACGGGGGTATTCCGCGTCCAACAGTCGGCAGCCCTGATTGTCTAAAGGCGTCCCGAGCATGCGTAACCGCGCGGGACGGCCCTACTCGAAAAGAATAAGGATGGGCCCGCGCTCCAGGCCCCACCCCTCCGGAGACCTGATCTTTCCAGTTTGAATGCCCTCCGATGAGGACGCGTCCTCTGAAGTGCGCAGACATCAGGACCCCGGGGCGATTCTTTTCTCAGGAGCCGAGGGTTCCGGGGTTCTGGAGACGACCGGCGGGATTTAGCGGCGTGGCTGGACCGTCATGACGAGCGACAGCTTCTTTGGAGTGAGGAAGGTTTTGCCACGATGCGGCCTCCGGCCATATTTATGGGAAGCCGGAGGCAAATCAGCGCCGGCGTCGGAAGGGCCCCGGAACCCAGAGGCTCCTGCAATACTGAGGAATCGTCGGAGAATGGGCAATCTGATACAATCGGATGAATATTTTTCCGGGTTGTGCCTCTAATATGGTGAGGGGGATTCAAATATGAAACGATTGTTCATGATCTTGACGTTTGGTTTCATAGGCGCGAGTCAGGTCCTTTGGGCCATCCCGTCCACGATTAACTATCAGGGCACGCTCAAAGAGAAGGGGTTGCCGGCCAGCGGGACCAAGCAGATGCTCTTCCGGATCACGAGCCAGGATGGCTCCACGGTCTACTGGTCCGGCACGCAGGTTCCCGTCCAGGTCGCCAACGGCCTGTTTTCCGCCCAGATCACGCCGACTCTTCAATCCGGATATACCTGGGATACGATTACTCCCTACATGGAGGTCTCCGTCGACGGCCAGCTCCTCCTCCCCCGCGAACCCGTCAACGCCACCGTCTACGCCACGATCAGCGGTTCGATTGTGGATGGAGCCATCACCCCGACTAAGATTGCCAGTGGCTACGGCCTTGTTCCCTCCGGAGCGATCATGATGTTCGACACGAACTGTCCATCGGGCTGGACCATCTATACAGCGCTCCAAGGCAAATTCCCGGTGGGGGCTGATTTGACTAACCCCTCTCAATTTACGATGGGGCAAAGCGGAGGCAATCTGACACATAACCACTCTATTTCGTCTGATGGTGCTCACAACCATTCTGGCCAAACTTCCGGAGCAAATCGAGGAGGTACCGAACTTGTCGGTACGCCTTCTGGCGCACCAGCGGGTGAATACTTAGAAGACATTGCAAATCAACCTCTGGAACGATCCAGCCCACATTCGCATGCGATAAGTACTGACGGATCCCATAATCATGGCGGATTAACGGGAAATTCGAGCAGTCTCCCTCCATACCTAAGCATGATATTCTGCAAAAAATTGTGACCCTTAACGATCTTTAATGAATGTTGTTGTGGAGTCGAACATGCAATTAGAAGAATTGCGAAATCTCTATTTAGATCTTGTGAAGAAGACTGTTCTGAATTTGGTTTACGGCCATGTAGAGAGAACGACTATGCTGTCCAAAAGCGCTTGGCCTCGAAAACTTCTTGCAAGACTTTTGCGACGGCTTGGAGTCAATATGACGGAGAAAGCTGATTTATCCTTGCTGGGACAAGGGCGATGTTGGCCCGTTATGGCTCACACGATGATTGGGGAAAAACGTCTCGATAATATTCGCTATTGTGTTGAACAAGTCATTCGAAACAACGTCCCAGGAGACTGCATTGAAACCGGCGTATGGAGAGGCGGGGCGTGCATTTTTATGCGAGCAATCCTGAAAGCCCATGGAATTACGGATCGCTCAATTTGGGTTGCAGATTCATTCGAGGGTCTTCCACCGCCTTCTAACAAGATAGACAAAAATGATCCTGTTGGCGGCCACTTTAGGGATAAAGAACTCGCAGTTTCTCTGGATGAGGTGAAAGAGAATTTCAAATTGTACGGGCTATTGGATGATCAGGTTAAGTTTTTAAAAGGTTGGTTCAATGTTAGTTTAAAGAATATAACCGCTGAAAAGTTTTCTGTAGTCCGTTTAGATGGCGACATGTATGAATCGACGATGGATGCAATTAGAGCGCTTTATCCAAAACTATCAGTAGGCGGTTATTTGATTGTGGATGATTACTTAAATATTCCTGCTTGTAAGCGAGCCATTGATGATTATAGGCGTGAATTTTCAATCCTTGAACCAATCCATGAAATCGACTGGACCGGCGTGTTTTGGAAACGTGTGAAGTGATTAATGGATCAATACACCGCTCAAACAAAAGAATGGTTGAACACCCGATTCCGGAAGACGACGGAAGGGGGGGTGTTTTTTGCGCACCAGAACATCTATGGATTTAAATCTCCTTTCTGCGAGGAAGGGGTTGTGCTCCGCTACGTCATATTTCTGAATGTGATCAAGGCGTTGCAGATGCTGAAATTTGAGTCCTTCCTGGATGTCGGGGGTGCCGAAGGTTATATGTCCGCTGTTATACGTAAGATCTTCAACGCCAAAGTGAGATCTTGCGATCTTTCGGATGAGGCCTGCAATCGGGCGCGAGAGATCTTTCAGGTGGAGGCCGATCCCGTGGACGGTGTGGCGCTCCCTTATCCGGATGAGTCCTTCGACGTGGTCTTGAGCAGCGAAAGTCTCGAGCATATTCCGCAGTATGAGGTGGTCTTAAAGGAGTTACTGAGAGTGGCCCGCAAGGCGGTCATCGTCACGGTCCCTCACGACGGGCCGGAAGCGATCGAGGCCAATATCAGGAACAAGGTCCCGCATGGGCATCTTCACGACTTTACCCTGGAGAGCCTCCAGCCGCTCGTCCCGCCCGCCTGTGAAATCAAAGCCTGGGGTCATTACAGTTCGATTCTCCGTCTTCCCTATCGTCTGATCGAGGGGCGCCCGGTGGAAGTCGGGTCCCGGATCGGCGTGAAGCGCTTCCTGGTACGGTACCTGAACCCCTTCATCATTGGTTTCGGGAAAATCATGAACAGGAGGGCTTTCAAATTCCTCTTCGCCATGGACTCTTTTTTCGCTGATCGCCTCAAGACCTACCGCCAGCTTGTCTTTGTCATCGCCAAAGACCCTTCCGTCTGGGCCGGTCCGCAGAAGTCCGTCGTGGATGTGGATTCAGTCCTTGATTTTAAAGTTCCTCTTTACGTCCTGAAGTGAGGCGCACGGCAAAGCCGGTGCCAGGTTCATTTCAATTATTTTTTGGCAGGGGGGGTGTAATTCTCCGGATCGGTTTCCCAATTTTTCGGGTTGTTGCGGATGTAGGCGCGGACTTTGTCCAACTCAACTTCATTTCGGATGATTCTGTCGTAATAACCACGCTGCCAGACTCTGGTGGATGGTGTTCCTCGGATCCTGTTGATCCGGGTTGTTGTCCGGGATTTTCCGCCACTACGTCCTGGCGGACCCGTCTATGCCGTAGTGGCGGGGAATTGGGCGATGAATGATCCGACGGTCCTCGGTTCTCGATTTAACCCTGTTGACTGGCCGGGCGCACTGCGGTGCGCCCCTACAGTTCCCATTGGACGATGCCCGTCTTCGTCGATGAACACGATGGTCTGAAAATGATCCGGCATGATCACCCATTCGTCCAGGCGAATCCCTGGTCTGACCATAGACGTTTTCAGCCATTCCTCGCGAACGATTTCTCCCGAAGGGCTCAAGAAAACCTCGCCATGACGGATCTGACCAAATAATGGCTGGCGACCGTCAACACACAGAGTAATGAAGTAAGCACCGGATTGACCATAGTCAAAACCACGCAATCGGGTCGATGCACGGATAGGAAACATTGGAATTGTAGGGGCGCACCGCAGTGCGCCCACCATAAGGTTAGAGGAGAAAGGGGCACCGAATATTCATTTCCCCTTCACCGCTCTGACAAATCTTTTTTACAGGTCTGTCCAGCTCTCGGCGTCGACGGAGCATCACCCTGTTTTTTTTAAAAAGACAGGGAGGGGGGTTGACAGAACTGACAACTCCTGTTAAACACTCCCAGTGCCCGCAAAGCGGGCATATTTTTATGGCAAACCGTTATTTCGTTACAAGTCGTATACGCCGCACGCATGAAGAGGTGAAGCGATGAATCCAGAACAGATCCTGGATCGTACCGAAGCGTGTCAGAAGCTGGGCATTTCGCGCCAGACGCTCTTGAGCTGGATCCGAAAAGGGAAACTCAAGATCTGGAAACGCGTGGGCCATGGCTCCAATGCCGCGCTCCTGTTCGAACGCAAGCAGATTGAAGCGCTGGTTGAAACGGGCGACCGCCCAAAAATAACCGGGGGGGAAATATCCACATGTTGAACCACACGAAGTACGTCCTGGCCGTCCTCTTGTCCTTTGGCATGGTCTCGCAGTCGTATGCGGTCGGTAGTGCCTTTATAAGCAACGAAGTCATGAGCGCGCGCTCGGCGGGTCAAGGATACGTAGGGGTTGCCGGACAAAACAACGATCCGATGGCCGTCTACACGAACCCGGCGGCGATGACCGCTCTAAAGGGGACCCAGGTCACCATTGGGGCCACCCTGGAGAACATTCACGGCGGCTATCAGGACAATGCTGGCAACGAGACCAAAGAACGCGTGACGAATATGGGTGTGCCGAATCTGGCGGTCACACAGAGCTTTCTCGATGGCAAATTCGTCGCGGGACTGAGCGCGCAAAGCGTATACGGTCTGGAGACGCATTGGGATGCCAACAGTCCCGTCGCGCCTTACGCCACCAATTCACGTCTTGGGACGATCGATATTTCACCGGCGATCGCGTACCAGATCCACCCCATGGTTTCTGTCGGGGCCGGTGCGGATTATGTCAACCTGTTCGATGCGCAGTTGGACGGCCAACCTGGCGTCCCACCCATTGTTTTAGACGATCTGCGCGGCCAGGGGACCAGCTGGGGTTATCATGCCGGCATTGTCGTCCAGCCGAGCGAGCAGCATTCGATTGGTATCGCCTATCACAGCAAAGTCGATCTGCGCGTCAATGGACATTTGTCTCTAACCACCGGGCTTCCGGCGCCTTATCCGGCGATGGTGACGACGTCCGCTTATACGGATCTGGTGCTGCCGGAAAATGTGCAATTCGGTTATGCCTACAAACCGACGGACAGGTGGATGCTCGAAGCGGATACGGCCTGGTTCCATTGGTCGTCGGCCAAAGATCTGGATGTCCGGCTTCCCGTGTCAGGTGGGAATATAGTCACGCCGCTGGATCTGCGCGACGCCTGGAGTTTCGCGACCGGTGTCAATTACAAGGCGACGGAGCGGCTCCAAGTCCGATCCGGATTCTGGTATGAGCCCTGGGCGATGCCTGAGTCAACATTTAGTCCGGCCTTTATGGACCTCAGTCGTTACGGCTTATCGGTTGGGGCGGGGTACGGATTGACGGAGAATCTCAGCGTCGATGCCGCTTATACCGCCGTCTTCATGCATAACCGGACGATCAATAACGCGGTGGCTCCCGCGGGGACCTATTCGGACTTCGCCAACCTGTTCGTGTTGAACTTTACGTATCGGTTTGGGGGGAAATGAATATAGAGACGTCGGTAAACTGACAGCAATGGATATGGAAAAAATGCCTCATAAGCGTGTGGTTATTACCGGGCTGGGAGTCGTTGCGCCGAACGGTATCGGCATTGACTCCTTCTGGAGTGCACTCGAGAAGGGAAAATCCGGTACAAAACGTATCAAAGCATTCGATGTTTCAGGCTACCGCTGCCAAGTCGGAGGAGAGATCACTGACTTCGACCCGTCGGCGTATATTGATCCGAAGAAACTGGATCGGATGGATCGATATGCACAATTGGGAGTTGTTGCCGGCAAAATGGCGCTGACTGACGCTGCCGTAGATGTCCAGGGGATCGATCCAGCTCCTGGTGTATATCTAGGTTCAGGGTTGGGGGGAATGCTTTGTTATGAAAGGAACTTCGAGGCTCTGAAGAACAGGGGGCCGCGTGCTGTTCATCCGAATGCCGTCTCAAGTTCCATGCCGAATTCCGTCGCTGGCCAAATGGCCATGGAGCTTGGTCTCAAAGGGCCTAACATTACTATCTCTACCGCTTGTTCGTCGTCTTCTCATGCGATCGGACATGCGTTTAACGCCATAAGGTTCGGCCAGTCGAAGATGATCCTGACCGGTGGTGCGGAGGCTTCTCTGTCTCCTCTCACATTCGCGGCCTTCGATGCGATGCGTGTCATGGCGACGGACAGCAATGAGAATCCTGAGCAAGCTTGTAAGCCATTTGATCTCAATAGGAGTGGACTTGTTCTGTCGGAAGGAGCCGCCATGGTGGTTCTGGAGGAATATAACAGTGCTGTGGCAAGAGGCGTCCACCTCTACGGAGAGGTCCTCGGGTATGGCGCGAACAGCGGCGGTTATCACATTGTGGCCCCGGATCCTACGGGGCAGGATGTTGTTCTGGTGATGAAATCAACCCTCCAGGATGCCGGTCTGCAGGCGACGGATATTCAGTATATCAGCGCCCATGCCACGGCCACGCAGGCCAATGATCGTGTCGAGGCCCTTGCTCTGAAATCAACTTTTGGCGCTCATGCCGAGAAACTCGCGATCAGTTGCGTGAAGTCGATGCTGGGGCATACCGTCGGTGCCGCAGGCGTTTTCGGTGTTCTGGCTTCGCTACTGGCTATCCACAAGGGTGTCATTCATCCGACGATTAACTTTTCAGTTCCAGACCCGGAGTGTAACCTTGACGTAACTCCAAATATTGCCCGAAGAAGAGAAATTCAAACTGCGATGATTAATGCCTTTGGATTTGGCAGTAATAACGCATGTCTCATCATACGGGGAGTAAAAAATGATTGAAGGTCCGCATAAATCAACCCTTGCAGGCGATGTGAAAGCCGTGATCGCAGGGTACGTCAAAAAACCTGTTACGGAAATCAAGATGGATCAGCCCATTAGAGAGCAGCTGGGTGTAGATTCGTTCGGGATGTTTGAATTGACATTCGAATTCCAGGAAAAATACAAGGTTGAGATTCCTGAAGAAGATCTCAAAAAGCTGCTCACAGGCGATGATATTGTGAATTGGCTGGCGCTGAAAGGGAAACAATAATGAAAGAACGAGGGAGTGATCGACGGCAGACTGTCATCGACTACGAGCGGCGGCAGTTTAATCGACGGGGGCGAGAGTTTCTGTTTCGTAAGACGGTTTATCTGACGGATACCAATGCTACAGGGAATACCTATTTTGCGAACTATTTTGACTGGCAAGGGATGGTCCGGGAAGAGTTTGTTCGATTTATCATGCCGGACTGCCAGGCCTTTTTTGAATCCGGAATCAAGCTGATCACGCTCGAAGCGTCGATGAAATATTATTACGAGTCTGCCCTCTTCGATGATCTTCTAATCAAAATGCGGCTTGGCGAACTGAAAAAGACGAATGTTGAGCTGCTATTTCAGTTTTTCAACCAGAAGACTGGGAAGTTATTGAGTGAAGGAAAACAGCGAATTGCCTTTGCCACAGCGGCTGGGCGATACATCCCAGTTCCGGCGGAGCTGCTCCTGGCGGCAAAAAATAAAATTAAGGATCTACCCATATAGGGATTCCCGTGTCCATTTATTCGCTTCCTCCTTTATTGACATCCATCGCCTTCTTCGTTCTCGGGTTCTATGTGTTCCTTCAACGACGACGCATGGGTAGAGATTGGGCTGCGTATTCACTGTGGTGTTTCTCGACATGGTATTGGCAGCTCTGTTGGACTGTTCTATTTTCGACAAAAAATTTAATGCTGGTTCCTTTGCTGATCCGCGCCGGATATTCTGGGATTGTCTTCATCCCGGTAACTCTCTATCACTTCGTCGTCAGCTTTCTCAGAAGGGACGATCAGACGATCAAAGTGAAGCTCTCTTACGCGTTAGGAATATTCTTCAGTGCGGCTGCATGGGTCGACTCTCTCTTCGTCAAAGGATACACCGTCCATAAGTGGGGGTATTATCCTATCGCTGGTTTTCTGCATCCCGTCTTTCTGGTTTTCCTGGCTCTCTTGGTCATGCATGCCATCTATCTCTTGTTGACTGAGTTGCCTCGGACGGAGCGTTTCTCAGTCCGGCAGAATCAGATCAAGTGGGTGGCCGGAGCCATTGTGGCGTACACCCCAGCGTCCGCTGATTTCATCATCAACTATGGAGCGTCCTTCTATCCTTTTGGTTTCATCTTTACATTTGCGTCATTCTTTATGGTGACTTATGCCATTACCAAACACAAGCTCCTTGATATCACCCCCATTATTCGCAAAACGATCGTCTATTCAGTCGTTATGGGGACTTTAACAGTTATCTATATCAGCATCGTGGCCCTGTTCGCGCATGTGTTCGAGGGTCTTACAGGGTATCAGACAATCTTTTCTTCTGCGATGGCGGCAGGATTGATCACAATAGGTTTCCAGCCGTTGCGCAAGCGGGTCCAGCACTTTGTCGACTCTAAGTTCTTTCGGCAATATGTCGACCGGGAAGAAAAACTCTATGAGCTTTCTCGCGAGGTTATTACGCACACGACGCCGGAGGCGATGGGGAGCGTGCTCTTGCGGGTGATTGAAGAGGCGCTGCACCCGAAGGGCGGGGCGCTTTTCCTGCGGGCGCGGGATGGCAGCGGGTTTGTCCCGATTGCCAGCGTGGGTTCGAGTGCGCTGCCGGAGCGGATGGATGAATATAACGGGCTGGCCCAATATTTCAAAGAGCACCCGCAGCCCTTTGTCCAGGATATGTCAGAGTCAATCGGACGTTCCGAGAGCACTCGCCTGAAAGAAGAGCGGGAGGATGCCGCCTGATGCCGACCGGCCTGATCATCGGATTGATTGCCGTTGCGGCGATCGGGTACGCCTGGTCCCGTTACCGCTGGCTGGCCGGGGTCGCTCCTCCGGAAACCGAGGGGCAGTTGATGCGCCGGGAAGCGGCGTCCCGGGAGATGAAGCATCTGGGCATGGCGGCGGCGTTTCCGCTGGTGAGCCAGGGAGAGCTTCTGGGGTATTTGCTCTTGGGGGAGAAGATGTCGGAGGAGTCGTACAGCAAGGAAGATCTGCTGCTCTTGCGGATCGTCGCCAACCAGGCGGCCCTGGCGTATCAGCGGGTGCGGTATCTGGAGATGGCGGTGCACGGCGCGCGCACCGAGATGCTGGGGGAAATCGCCGGCGGTTTCGCCCATGAAATTAAAACGCCGTTGACGAACATCAGCCTTCCGGCGGAGCTGAGCATGATGGATCTGCTCGATGTGGAAAAGGGCCGGAAGCGGATGGAAGACATCCTGCCCGAGCTCAAAAGCCGCATGCGGGACATCATGAAGCAGACGGTCAAGGCGTCGGAGAAGATCGAAGCGATCCGCCAGTTTTCCAAGCCCGGACGGGTCCAGCTGGAAGCGGTGGATCTGTCGGCCATCCTGCAGAACAGCCTCGGGCTGCTGGATCACCTTCTGAAGAAAACAAACACCCGCGTGCGCACGGAATTCCCGTCCATTATGGCGCCGATCCAGGGCGACGCTAAACAGCTCGAAATCGTTTTCGTCAATTTGATCAAAAACGCCGCGGAAGCCATGATGCAGCACACCTCTCTCGGCCTTGCCCGCGAGCTCTGGATCAGGGGCCACGAAGACGCCAACTGGGTGGTGGCCACCATTAAAGACTCCGGCCCCGGCATCAAGCGCACAGACATCGGGCACCTTTTTGAGGCGTACTTCACCACCAAGGGGTCCGACGGGACCGGGATGGGCCTCTTTCTGACACGCCAGGTGATCAAGGCGCATGGGGGATCGATCGACGTCAAAAGCGAAGAAGGCAAAGGCACGGAGTTCATTATCCGGCTGCCGAAATACCTGGGCCAGGACCAGGCCCGGGTCCACCAGGCGGCTTGATGATCTTAAGACTTCTCATCGTCGACGATGATACGAGCCTGACCAAGCACCTGCGCACGTTTTTCGAACGCCAGAAGTACAAAGTGGAGGTGGCGCACGACGGCCCCGGCGCGGTCGCCAAGACACAGGACTTTCGTCCGCACCTGATGTTCCTCGATATCGGCCTGCCCGGCATGTCCGGCATCGAGGTGTTGAGGGAGGTGAAACAGAAAGACCCTTCGGTGCGCGTCATCATGATCACCGGCCAGACGGAAGATAAGCTGATGCGCCAGGCCTGCATCCTCGGCGCCGATGATTATGTGACGAAGCCCTTCACCCTCGAGTATCTCTCCGGCGAAGTCATGGACAAGCTGCACAAACAGCTCTTCCACGAGCTGCGCGCGACCTCCCAGGACCTCGCGATCGAGCATGAGAAAGCGGAAATTCTTTTTGCCCATGTGAAAGACGGCGTGATCCTCTTCGACGCGCAGGGGCTCATTTTTCTGGCCAATCCCGTGGCCCAGGCCACCCTCGGACTGCCGAAGGACGCGACGGGTTTGTCCGCCGCCAAAATTTTTGAAACCTTCACGTGCCCCCAGCCGGGAAGGCTTGATCACCTGGAAAACGAAACCGGGGAGCCCTTCGACCTGGTCCGCGAGTCGCCCAAGCAGCTCGTTCTCGAATGCCGGATCAATACGATCTTCTCGCCCAAAAAGGAACGCTTCGGCTATCTCGCTCTTTTCCGCGATGTCACGATGGACCGCAAGGCGGATACGGCCATGCACCGGTTCATCTCGCTCATCAGCCACAAGCTGCGGACCCCCTTGGTGACCATCCGGGCGTATCCCAGGCTCCTGCTCAGCGAAAACACCGTCAGTCCCTTGAACGATTTTCAGAAGAACGCTCTGCTCACGATCCAGAAGCAATGCCGGCTGATGGAAGACATGGTCAACCAGCTGATCGCCTTCTCCAGCCTCGATCCCGAAGAGTTGCTCTGCCAGAAAATGAGCTGTTCGGAGCTCCTGGGGGAAGCGCTCAAGCTCATGCCGGAGGACCTGAAGGAGATGATTCCTCACGTGAAATCGGCGGCTGATCTGGGGAGTCTTTTTGTCCATGCCGATCCGACCTTGATGCAGCATGCGGTCCGCAACATTCTGGAGAATGCGTTCAAGTTTGGCGCCCGCCAGGTGGAAGTGTCCGGTCGTTCCGAAAACGGGTCCATCGTCGTCAGCTTCAAGGATGACGGCCCGGGGATCCCGCCCGAAGACCATGAGCGGGTCTTCGACCGTTTTTACCAGGTGGAGAAAACGTTCTGCGGCCAGGTCCCGGGAGCCGGCCTGGGGCTCACCATGGTGAAGCAGACGGTCGAAGCCCATGGCGGAACAGTCTGGATCGAAAGCGAACTCGAGAAAGGCGTCACGATTTTTCTGAAATTACCGGCGGCGGTGGGCCAATGAAGCTCACCCTCACCCCCGACCCCTCTCCCTTAAGTATGGAGAGGGGAGTACATCCCGATGAATATTCTTCCCTTCTCCCTACTCAAGGGAGAAGGGGCAGGGATGAGGGTGGGGTTTGCAAGGTTGTGATTCGCCATGGCTAACCCGATCCGGCTGAACCTGTGGGTCATGCCGAACGCCGGCTTCGACACCCAGCGCATCATGCAGAAGGAACTGTCGCTCTTCCATAAGGAAAATCCCGGTTACGAGGTCAAACTCACCGTCCACCCGTGGCACTTCGCGTGGGACAAGCTCATCGCCGTGGCCAAGCGCAAGGATTATCGCGATCCGCCCGATGTCGTCCAGATCGGGGGAACCTGGAATACGACCCTGGCGGCTCTGGGCGCCCTGAGCGATATCACCGATAATCTCGACGATATTGAACGGACGGATATTGTCCGGCCTGTCTGGAATTACTGCTATGAGCCGACCCGGACCAAGGCGCATTCGTTGCCGTGGTTCCTGGACGCCCGCGTGCTCTATTACCGGCACGATATCCTGTCCCAGCTCGGCCTGACCCCGGAGGACCTGGGGACCTGGAAGGGTTTTCGCGAGGCCTGCGAACGGCTGCAAAATTCGAAGCTGGGAAAGAAGTACTTCGCGCTGCCGCTGCCGGGGCAAAAAGAGGGGGTTCTCATCCATGACCTGGCGCCCTGGATCTGGGGCGCGGGCGGCAATTTCCTGAGTTCAGACCGGCACTTTGCCCAGTTCCACGATCAAGCATCGCTCAAGGGGATCGACTTCTATTACCGGATGATGGTCGATCATTTGATTCCGCTGCTCGGCCGCGACCGGTTTTTTACCGGAGATTTCTTTTCCGGCCAGTTCGCCTTCCAGGTGTCCGGAGTCTGGCCGATTAACTCTTTTTTGAACCCGAAATATCCCTACTATGAGCCCGAGGTCGCGCGCCATTATGGGGTGTCCGTGTTCCCGTCCGGGCCCGCCGGCCAGGTGACGTTCCTCGGCGGCAGCAACCTGGCCATCGTCTCCAATTCCCAGCATCCGCATGCCGCCTGGAAGCTGATCAAATTCCTGACGGGGGTGGAATCGCAGGTCCGCCATTCACGTCAGATCGGGATGCTGCCGTCCCGCTATTCCGCGCTGGAAGAGCTCCTCTCGACCGCCCCGGTGCGGGTGGCCGAAGTGTTCCGGCATTCTTTGCGCGTGGCGCGCACGCTTCCCTGCGCGGCGACTCTGGGAACGATCGAGCGGATCATGGGGCGTACCAGCCAGACGCTCCTGGCGGCGGTGCGCGAGAATCGCTATGACGACATCCTGTTGACCCAGGAGATGACGGCGGCGGCCAAGGAAGCGGACTATATTTTGTCTCTTTATGAATAAAGGCAAACCCTCATCCGGGCCTGTGGCCGCCTTCCCCCTCCACAGGGGGAAGGAACAGTCTTTGACCCTCTCCCTGTTGAGGGAGAGGGCCGCGCAGCCGGGGGTGAGGGCATGAAAGATAAGCGCGCCTTGCAGAAAATCCGCGATGAGTTCCAGAAATTTACTCTGGATAAACCCCAGGGGTTCACCCGCCGCTGGACCACGCTCCCGCGCGAGAAAAATGATCTTCTGGCCCACGCGCTCCGGTACCTCTGCGAATCCATGCAGGTCGATCGCGCGGCCGTGTTCCTCTACGACGAGCCGCGGCAGACCCTTGTGGCCAGACAGCTGGTTGACCGCGCGGACGTTCTGCCCGGAGAAGAGGAGATCGCGCTTCTTCCGGACTCCCCACTGGGCCGTCTCATGGCCGGGAAACGGGCTTTTTTGATTCTGAACGATCCTAATTGCATCGCGTACATCGTTCTGAGGGCTTTTGGCAATATTTTCGGCGTCCTGCGGGTGGAAAACGTCCGGCATCAGCGGCATTTCACGGAAAAGGACATCCCGCTTCTCAGCGACTTTGCCCACGAGCTGGCCACCGCCATGCACGGCCTCGAGATGGCGGCTTCCGAACGCGACCAGGTGGCGCACATGCGCGCGCTCCATGAAATATCCAACGCGATCTTCCGGTCGCTTCGCCTGGATGAAATGCTCAAATCCGTGGCCCAGAGCCTGATTCAGCAGCTCGGGTTTGATCGCGTCCGCCTGTACCTCGTCAATCGGGACGGTGAAAACCTGGAAAGCGTGCTGACTCTGGACCAACGGGGACACGAAACCGTCGAAAAAGAAAGTCTGCCGCTCAAACGCGGGGTGCATCCCATGGTGGATCTTCTCCTGGGCAAGACGGGGGATGAACGCATCGAAAAATATCAGCGCACGATCCTTTACCTCCCGCTGCGCACCCGGGATGAAAACATGGGCATTCTCATGGTGGACAACCTCCTCAGCCAGCAGGAGATCCCGCAGGAGCAGATCCCGATCCTGACGGCGGTCGCGGGCCAGCTGGGCATGGCGATTAAAAACTCCAGGCTTTTCCAGGGCGTCGAGGAACTTTCCATCACCGATGGGCTGACCGGCCTGTACCTTCTGCGTTATTTCCGTCAGCGTCTGAAAGAAGAATTCTACCGCGCCGAGCGTACGCACGGGCAGCTGTCGCTCATGATCCTCGACATTGACCACTTCAAACGGATCAACGATACCTACGGACATCCGGCCGGAGATACGATCCTCACTTCGGTCGCTGAACGGGTCCTCGCCAACGCCAGAAAGGTCGATTTAACCGCCCGTTATGGGGGGGATGAATTTGTTATACTTTTACCAGATACCGTCGCCGAGGAAGCCCTTCTTTTGGCTGAACGCTTGCATCAGGCCGTGTCTAACGAGCCGGTCATCTTGACGGATAAGAGTTCGATTCACTTGACGGTCAGTATAGGGGTTGCCACTTATCCAACACATGCTGCGACCATCGACGAACTTATTAAACGGGCCGACGAGGCTCTCTACTGGATCAAATCCCACGGCCGCAACCGCATTCGCCTTTACTCCTTCGAAATTCCCTCTAAAATTTAACCTTCCTGTAACATTCCTGAAACAATCCTGTAACCTTGCTGCCGGACAATATGTCCGTTGGCAGCCCAAGGGATTTATAGGTCTTTCGGGCCGGTTTTTTGGCACTTTCGTCCGATACTATTACTTTGAATTATCGGTAAGAATATAAGTGAGATGAGAACCCGTCAATCATCCCTTGGCTGGCAATGGCGCCTCCTGTCGGGTGCGGCCTGTCTCTTCTTTTTACTCAAACCTCTGGAAGCCGCGTTTGAAGAGGATGACTGGGGTGCACGCCCGGTCGGCATGGGCGGCGCCTTTACGGCCATCGCCGACGACTCGAACGCTCCGCTCTACAATCCCGCCGGGATCGTCCAGGTCCAGTGGAACGAAGTCAGCGCCATGTACTCCCAGCTTTTTTCCGGGCTCACTCTCTACTCCGGCAACAGCACAACCGGGGGAGACATCACCCATCTGGACCAGAGCTATCTCTCTTACGTTTCCCGGCCTTCCCGTTACGGATCCTTCGGGATCTCCTGGTCCAACTTTAACGCCACGCATCTCTACCGCGAAGATTCCGTCAATCTGACTTACGCGCGCTACCTGGGCGATGTCTTCCCCGTATTGGACAATGCCGTATCCGTCGGAGTCAATGCTAAATATTTGCGGCACTCCTTTGCCCTCGACGCCAACACGGTGAACGACCCCGTCTTCCAGGGCGGGACCTCGGCCAGCGCCATGACGGCGGATGTCGGAATTCTCTGGAAACCGGAAGAAGGACAGCTCGAGGGTTGGCGTATCGGGCTGACCGGACAGAATTTAACGCAGCCGAACGTCGGCTTTCAGGCCGTCGACCGCGTGCCGTTCGAAGGCCGGCTGGGGTTGGCGTATCAGTCCAAGCAAATGCCGTGGCTGGTGCCGGCCCTGGACATCACCCGGCGGGACAGCGTGACGGGAGTCAACGGCGGCCTCGAGAGCTGGCTTTTCAATGACGCGCTGGGATTACGGGCTGGCGCGAACAACAATGAAGGAAGCGCCGGGATCAGCTATTACCAGTCTTTGTCCAAAAAGGCCGGTTTCCGGCTTGACTATTCCTTTACCGTTCCCTTTTATGTGGAAGGCACCTCGGGAAGCCATCGCTTCCAGATGACGGTGTATTTCTAATGAACCGATTTACTGATGAAGATCGAGTCGTTGCATGGGTGCAAGGACCTCCATCAGTGAAATTAAACACACAGTGTCGCACAGGACTTTTACCGGGTCCTTGCACTGCGATTGAGATGAAAAGGAGAAAACGTATGAAAGACATTAAAAAGTATCTGACAGGACTCGCAGCCGCGGGCTTGGTCATGACCCTAGCGGGGATCAGTCAGGCGTTCACCAGCGTCCCGCCGTTGTACACGGCGACGGCGGCAGCAACGGTTACCGGGGGATCGGCGGCGATGAGCGTATCCATTATCGGTGGTTCGCAAATCACCTGGAGCGCCACCGCAGGCGGCCCCTGGACGATAGCCAATCAGTATCTGCAGATCACCTCAACCCTGACGGCGACGGGTTCGGGCATCCAGACCTACACCCAGAACTCGGGCGGTCTCTATACCGGGACGGCCAGTTCCACCACAGCCGCCGGTCTGGTGAACCTGTCGAACACCGCGCAGACCATCCCGATGGCCTGGCAGATCACGGGGAACGCGACGCCGACGCCGGCGGATGATCCGAACCATACAGCCGTTGGACAAAACGGATGGGCTTGGTTCTACTACGCCGATAAGGGCGGGGGACTGCTTCCGAACGCCCCTGGCAATTCGTACATCCAGGTGGAAAGCATTGGCAATCCTGCGTATATCCATTTTGCGCAAGGGTCTCCTTTCGGAGCTGGTGCAGCGAACAGTATCAATAAGCTGTATCTGGAAGCGAACTTCTCCACCGCGGCGGCTGGGACGTACCAGACCAACACGCTCACGCTGGAATTGTTCACGCAGTGACGCTGTAGAAGTTTGAGCTGAATCTCCCGTCACTCCTCACCCTCTTTCTGGAGGGTGAGGAGAATGAGGGGGGATCCGGAAAGGATCATCAGTGCGGATAAAGTGGTTAAGCATCGTGCTTCTCGCGGGTTGGGCCGGTTCGGCCTGGGCGCTGGTTGTGGCGCCCGCCAGGACGGAGATTCGTTTGGCTCCTGGCACCAGGACGCGAGTGGAATTGACGGCGACCAACGACGATAAGGTCAAGGTCCGGGTCGATGTCTCCAAAAAGGATTGGTTTATCCCGGAGACCAACAAGGCCTGGACGGTGGGCCGCTGGCTGAACGTCCGCGGCCCGGCGAGCTTCAAACTAAAGCCGGGGAAAAGCCGGAAGGTTAAAGTCGACATCGAATGTCCGAAGGACATGGGCGGAGAAGTTGTCGCGATGGTGTCCTTCCTTTATCAAACGGAGCAGCCGTCGATGGTGACCCCGATGATCAGCGTTTCCATGTACCTGATCGCGGCTGGCAGTGAAAAGATGGAAGGGCAGATTAAAGATCTAGTGGTCAAGAAATGGAAAGACCAGATCAATATCACGGCGGTCGTGAAGGCGACCGGAAACATTCATCTGCGACCGAGCGGTCAGCTCCTGCTGCTGGATGCGAGAGGCAGCGAATTGGCTCGAATGCCGGTCCCGGAAGGGCAACCGGCATATCCTGGAGCGGAAATGAGTTATTTCGGGACCGTTCCTCCCTCGGTGAAACTCAGCTCCGGGACCTATGTGGCGAAAGCCGATCTGTCGTACCACGATTTGAAACTGCAGAGCACCAGGGAGTTCATCGTTTCAGCCGATGGACAAATTGAAATGAGCGCCGTGAAATGATGCCGCGAAGATTATCATCCCTTCTGTTGGCTTCCTTTTGGGTTGGTCTCCAACTCAACGGTAGGTCGGCGCTTGCTTTCACATCTCAACAAATCATTACCGTGACCGCCAGCGCAACTGTTGAGGGAACTTCAGCGTCTTCTCTGGCGATTCAAGCCGCACCCTTGCCCAATCCGGCCTTCTTCGGCAAAGATGTTGTTATCCCGGTCACGGTGACGGCGAATCCCGGACCGATCAATACCACCGGACTCACGGTCAGCATGATGTATCAACTGGTCGGTCCGAACGGGGTCACGCTCTTAACCCCGCCGGTGACCGTCCCTGTGACTTTCCCGGCCAGCACCGCTCCTTCGAGCACGTTGAATGGAACGGCGATCATCCCCTTATCTGACCTGCAGCCGATCCAGAGTGGCGGACAGATTTACTACATTTTTGTGGCCAGACAAAGCGGAGCCGGAGTTCAGTTTGGCGCCGCCGGTCTTGCTCCGGCGCTCGGCAGCTATAGCTCTTTAGTGTCGACCGGTTCATTCCTGACGGGTATCACCAATATCATTTGTTATCCCATTGGTCCGGCGGGCGGGCACTTCACGGCTCCGGACCTTTTTGAGAATGACGGCAGAACCGGTGTTACCTTCCCTCCAGGGTCGGTGACGACGTCCGGGACGGTGTGCATCAAGCAGGAAAATGTGGAAGGCTGGCCGTCCGGTCCCGGCGGAGGCTCGCCCATCGAGGTCTATACCATTACGCTGGAAGGGACGTCTCTCAGCCAGACGGCACAGCTGATCTTAAGCTATGCGACCGATGACAAGGGGCTGGTCGTGAGCCTCGAGAATGGCCAGGTCAAAGACCTGAATATCGACGCGAACGACCTGGGAATTTTCTGGCTGGGGCCGGAGAATCTGCCGCTATCCGATCAATCCTGGCGCGTTTTGAGCCAGTCGACGGTGGATAAAACCCTGCACACGATCACGGGCTCGACCTCTCATTTCTCGACCTTCGCGCTCTTCGTGCCGGGAGCGGCGACCTCCGGCGCCGCATCGACACGTCCGGCGACACGCATCATCATCCCGAACGGCAATCCCATCAACCGTACGATCGCTTTCGCATCGGATGTGGATGAAGTGCGCATCTTTGATATCAAGGGCCGCCGCATCAAGACGATCCACGGCCCGTCCCCGGTCTGGGATGGCACCAGCGACAGCGGTTCCGTGGTCGAAAGCGGCGTATACATATACCAGTACACCGAGCAGGGCGAACGCGTCTCGGGTGTCGTGGGGGTGGCCAAATAATGATGCATCGCCGATACATCCTGATGGGGTTCGTCCTTTCTTTCCTGTGTGGTTCGTCGCCTCTTTGGGCGGTTCAGACCCCCGTCTTTACTATCCTTTCTGATTCTGTATCAGGTGACAAGATAAATGGGTGGGGGGATGTTGCACTTTATGGCGCAGCGACATCTCCCACTCCACCCGAAGGGTATTACTCCATGCAGATGGGCTCGCCAGCGGGTGGCGGCGGATGGGGGGTTTACTATCTTCAGCCGGGGGGGCTTGATCTGTCCAATTATGCGACCAGCGGAGAACTTCGGTTCTGGGCCAACTGCTCGACGGACAATTTCGCGTTGGTTATACTGCATACCGATAGTTCTTCGGAAAACTATGATTTTGCAAACGTCTTCGGCGGGGCTTTTAATGTCTGGGTTCCCGTTGCCGTTCCTCTAAATCAGATCAGATACCCAATCAACGATATTTATTCCCCGTTCATCATCAATTTAAATGTACCCGGGACTTGTTATTTCGATAACGTGAGAGTTGTGAACCCTCCCGCGCCAAACGCGGAGCTGTTCCATGTCGCCGTCAATAACATCAGCGATCAAAAGCCGGTCACAAATCTGACATGGAGCCCCGTAACGCCCCAATCGGGCTGGGTCCGTTCCAACCAGTACCTCCAGCTTGATACCGATGTGGAAACACTCGGCTGGGGGGTGCAGATCTACACGAACAATACGGCCGCGGGCGCCAGCCCTCAATTTCGCACCACTGTCCAATCGGGGCAGATTGGGTCCAACCCTGCCGGATTGGTCAATACGCAAGCCACAAGCCAGACCATTCCGATGGCTTGGAGCATAAAAGCCGGCACGCAGACTGCCTTGGCCGCCGCTCCGCCAGCCGCAGAGCCGAATAATAACGGCCAGAATGGGCATACGACCGACCCGAATGCGTTCCAATGGCTCTATATGGAAGATGCGGCCACACCGGCCATTCCGGCGAATGGGACGAGCGCGTTCTCAAACGGGGATCCCTTTATTACCGTCAAGAACAACTATGGCAATCACTACGCGCAGGGGCCGGAAACGATTCCTTACGTTCCAACTCAATTCGGGGCGCAGGACTCGCCGAATTACATTTACCTTGAAGCCAATTTTGGATTGGCTGTCGCTCAAACCTACCAGACCAGCACGATCACGGTGGAGTTCTATTACCAGTAGCCTGTCTTTTCCCCGTTGATTCTCCGATTCCCGCCGATCACTCTGATATAATTCGCGAGTGCGTAAATTCGTATTTGTAGCGTCTCTCCTGCCGGTTTTTATACTCGGAATCCGTCTGCTTCAAGCCGCCGAACCGTCCGACCAGGCTAAACTGCAGGACGCCGTCCTGTCCGGACCGTCTGTCCTGGTGCTTTATGACGGGGAAGACGTTGAATCCAATCCGGGGCGCCTGGATGCCCGTTACCTCGCCAATCTTCTGGGGCATTTTACGGTTCACCGCCAGATTCATCCTCTGGAACAATACAGGGCTGGCGAATGGCAGAAATACGACGCTGTATTCGCGATCGTCTACCAGAAACACTATGCCGTGCCTCGGACGTTCATTCAGGATATCGCGCGCAGCACCCACACCTTTTGCTGGCTGGGCAACCAGGTGGGCCAGCTGGACGAGGCCGGGATTCTCCGTCGGCATGGTATGGTCTTTCTCAAGCTTTCGGACCGGACAAAATTCCCCAGCGTTTTCTACAAAAAGCGAGTGCTCGCCAAGGGCGACGTGGAAATCAATTTACTGAAGATTACGGACGCCTCGAGGGCCAGGACGTTGGCCACTGTTGAAGATGTGGACCACCATTCGTACCCCTACTTGATCCAAAGCGACAACGTCTGGGTGATCGCGGACTCACCCTTTTCGTATTCCGGAGAAAACGATCGCTATCTGGTGCTCTGCGACGCTCTCCACGACATCCTCGGGATTCCGCATGCCGAATATCATCCCGCGCTCCTGCGGATTGAAGATATTAACGCCATGTCCATTCCCGCGGATCTGGCCGCGACCCTCTCGGTCATCCGGCGCCAGAGGATTCCTTTCTCCTTCGGCTTTGTGCCGATGTACGTGAACCCGGAAGAACGCACGGAATTCCGTCTGGCCGATAAATCCGAGGTCGTCGATCAACTGATGGCGTTTGTGCACGCGGGCGGTGTTCCCGTGCTCCACGGGTATACCCATCAATACCGCGGGGTCACGACCGATGATTACGAATTCTGGGACGACCTGAGCGACCGTCCCGTGCGGGGGGATTCCGAGGCCTTCGCGACGCACCGCGTGTCGGAAGCGATCAAAGAATCCATGAGCATCGGCCTCTATCCCGTGGCCTGGGAGACGCCTCACTATGCCGCCTCTCCCGTCGATTACGAGGTGATCCATCGCTTCTTTAACACGGTGTATGAGCGCAGGCTGGCGGGCGGGGACCTGGGGGCCGAAGAGAATACCAAGGAACAGGCCGGAAGTCTGAACTCGGACCAATTCTTCCCTTATCCGGTCGTCGACCTCTACGGTCAGTATGTCATTCCCGAAAGCCTCGCCTACGTGCCGATCGATGACCAGCGGATCGAGCCCATTCTGCAGGCCGCCGACGCCGCCTGGGTGGTCCGGGACGGCTATGCGAGTTTCTTCTTCCATCCCTTTCTGAAACCCGCGCTTCTCGACGACCTGATCACGGGCATCAAGAAGCGCGGGTATGAATTCGTCGATCTGCGCCGCTTCCCCAATGAGGTCCGCTGCGAGGGTCGGAGCGTCAAGACCAAGGACGGCCCGGTTCAGATCGTCGGAAGCGGGCACTATCTGAATGAATATGTGCTGGGCCCGCGCGGGCAGGATTTATTCCAGCATTCGCTTCAGATCCCGCCGCAGGTGCTGGTGACGCGCCAGATTCATTTGCACCCGGATGAAACCTATGTGGCGATGCGCCAGGATTTCCCGACGCCGGGCCTGTTCAAGAAACTCATTCAACTGGCCAAGGGCGATCTGTCCGTTCTGCACAAGCGTTTGGGAACGGTCCTCGCTCAGCGCGCGATCCGAAACCCAACCAATACGTTGATGCTATGGAACACCCGCGCGACCGGCCCTGCCGCGGTGGATCAGGCGAGCCTGCTCGCCGCCTTCACGAGCATCGGATTCGACGTGGCGAAGGTCGACAACACGCATCTTTTTGACGAGGGCCTGGGGCCCTTCACCATGCTGGTGATTCCGTGGGCGACCGCCCGTTCGCTTCCTCAAGACGTCGTGGAGCGCATCGGGGAAGCGTTGAACAGCGGAATCACTCTCGTCACTGACGGGGATAGCCGCTTGAGTCAGGAATTGGGAATTCGGCTGGGCGAACCCATTCGCGTCAAGGTCCTCCAGGATCATTTATTCGTCAACCAGGAAACGCGCTGGCCGGACGGTCCGCGGGTGCCCTGGGTGGCGGAGCCGAACGGAGATGATATTGCGGTCTATTACTCCGACCGCGATACACAACATCCTTTGGTCATCAGCGGCCGCCAGCGTGAGGGACGCTATCTGTATTTTGCTCCTCTCTTTGATTCCCTCACCGGTCAGGGGTATGGGAGATTCCCTAATCTTCCGCAGATCCTGCTGAACGAACTCCACGTGAGTCCGATGGCCGAGCGGTTTGGCGCCGAAGTCTATTTTGACCCGGGTTACCGTCAAAGCATCAGCATCGAAGTGCTGGCCCGCATGTGGAGGCGGTTCGGCATCCGGGCCGTTCATGTCGCCGCCTGGCATTTCTACGACAAATACGCCTACGATTACTCCCGCCTAGTCAAAGTCGCGCATCAGAACGGGATCCTGGTCTATGCGTGGTTTGAGTGGCCGGAAGTCAGTGAACGATTCTGGGAGCGCCATCCGAAGTGGCGCGAGAAAACGGCCCTGCAGACGGATGCCCAGGTCGACTGGCGTTATCTCATGAACCTGCAGAATCCGGGCTGCTTGAAGGCCGTCCTGAAAGATCTGGAAGCGTTCCTGGAGCATGACGATTGGGATGGAATCAATATCGGCGAGCTCACCTTTGAGTCGCCGTCAGGTCCCAGCCGTCCGGAATTCTTTACGCCGTTCAACAGCGAAGCCCGACAGGAATTCCAGGCGCTGGCGCATTTCGATCCGATGGACTTGTTTAACACCGCGTCTCCGCACTTTTGGAAGACCGACCCCGCCGGCCTGCAAGCGTTTTATCAATACCGCCGTGATGTGAATGCCCGGCTTCTGGAAACGTTTTTAGATGCCCTGCATCGCTTCAGTCTCAAGCAGAAGCGATCCTGGGACGTGGTCGTGACCATGCTCGATGCCCTTCAACATCCGGAATTGTCCGACTATATCGCCATTGATGTAAACCGGACCGTCGCGCTGATCAATCGGTTCAATGCGACGCTCCAGGTGGAGGACCCCGCCCCCGAATGGTCCAAAGCGCCGGACCGCTATATCGCGATGGGGAAAATTTACAAAGCTCTCAAGCTGAAAAAGCCCTTTATGATCGACATTAACGTGCTCCCGGTTCATTCGGTCACGCAGAACGGGTTTGCCACCGCGCAGCCGACCGGCGTCGAATTGGTTCAGCTTTGGAAGGCGGCGGCGTCCCAGGCCGCACGGGTCTGCTTATACGCCGAATCGACCATTTTTGAACATGATTGGGAAATCATGTCCTCCGCGATGGGTTCTCCCGCCGACGTCAAGCGTGAAGGTGATCACTGGATCGTCAATACGCCGACCACCGTTCGTCTGGATGTCGGGCGCGGGTCCCGTGGATTCCGGCTGGACGACCAGCCCTGGTTCTGCGATGAGAAGGGGACGGTTTGGATTCCACCGGGCCAGCATACGCTTCATTTTACGCGGGCCCAGCGGACCTGGTTCGACGCGAGCCAGCTGGAAACGCATCTCCTTTCGATCTCGGGAGAATTAATCGGGAGTCAACGTGTCTCCCGGGGGCTCGATATCGAATATGATTCGCCCAATCGCTGCGCCATGATGTTCAACAAATTACCCTATAAGACGTATGTGGACGACGATCCGATCAAGCTGCCTTCTATTCGCGGAGACGACGGGTACACCCTCCTGGCCCCGGCGGGCCGCCACCGGATCCGCGTCATTTCGGAGACTCCCGGTCTTTACGCCGTGGAATTTACAAGTCTCGTGTCGGCGTCTCTCATCGTGATTTTCGGCCTGGCGTCAAGCGGCCTTCTGGCCATTCTTTTCCTCTTTGTGACGCTCAATCGACGGACGAGCCGCCTGCGGCGCCTGATCTGGCGGCGTTTCCGGAGGCCCAAGCCATGATTTCCGGCATCCCCATCGACATTCTGTTTATCTCCAGCGTGCTTTTAATCTGGTTCATGCTGATGTACCAGTTTATTCTGTCATTCGCCGGATATCTTTACAGCCGTGAATCCGCCCGAGAACGGCGCGTGATTGACGCGCACCCGGCGGACCTGCCGCCTCTTTCAATCATGATCCCGGCGCACAATGAAGAAATGGTGATTGAAAAAACACTCCGGACGATTCTGGCGAGCGATTACACTCATGCCAAGCTGGAAATCATCGTCTTGAACGATGGCTCTACGGATGCCACGGCCGCCATTCTGGACCGTCTGGCCGCGGAATTCAAGTGCATCCAGCCCGTCCATATTCCGACGGGGGAAGGCGGAAAGGGGAAAGCGGCGGTCTTAAACCGCGGGCTGAGGCTGGTCCAGCATGAGATGATCGCGATTTACGATGCGGACAATCAGCCGCAGCCTTCTTCCATGCGGTATCTGGCTTCGCAATTTACTCTCGATCCGACCCTCGGTGCCGTGCTGGGCAAGTTCCGGACGCTCAATCGCAAAAAAAACTGGCTGACCCGCTTTATCAACATCGAAGGGCTGAGCTTTCAGTGGATCGTGCAGGCCGGACGCTGGAAACTTCTCAAGGTGGCGACGCTCCCGGGCACTAATTTCATTGTGCGCAAGAAGGTCCTGGACGAAGTGGGGGGCTGGGACGAGAGCGCGTTGACCGAGGACGCGGAACTGTCTCTGCGGATACTGGAAGCGGGGTACCGGATTAAATTTGTTCCCTACGCCGTGACCTGGGAGCAGGAGCCGGAGAATCTTTCGACCTGGTTCCGGCAGAGGACGCGCTGGGCCCGCGGAAATTTTTATCTGATGCGCAAATTCGTGGCCGGCATCGGCAAGGCGAAAAACAAGGCGCTGGGCCTGGAGGTCTTCTATTTCCTCTGTCTCTATTATGTCTTTGTCGCCGCGATCCTGACCTCCGCGCTCCTGTTTGTGCTCGGCCTCTTCGAGATGATCTTTATCCCGGTCCCGGGGCCCTACCTCGAGGTCTGGATCATGGCCTATCTTCTTTTTGTGACCGAAATCGTGCTCATGTTGTCGCGCGAGACCGGGGAAGACTCTTTTTCCAACATTCTGTTTACGATGGCGATGTATTTCACTTACTGCCAGCTCTGGCCGCTGGTCGTGGCGAGCGCGTTTTACAAGGAATACATCAAGGGCGAGAAACGCACATGGTCAAAAACCAGGCGGTTTACCCCAATGACGGAAAAATAAACGGGATCTTCGGGCTTTCGAAGTAAAAGCGCAGCCCGGCATGCGGTCCGCTGCGGTCCATGTGTTGAGAGGCAAACCACCGGTACCCGAACGACAGACCCAGGGACCGGCTGCACATCCAGTAAAGTCCCTCATCGGCGTCCAGGATCGCATCTCCGACGTAAATATTGATTTCCGTCCGGTGATAGGCCATCCAGGAGGCAGACAGATGATGTTCTCCAACCACGGCCGTCGCGAAGCCGAGCCGATTGCTCAAGCTGGCGCCTTCCAGGTCCAGTTCCCAGAGATGCTTGCCTCGGACGATGCCGAACACCCCACCCCAGTCGGCCATGACGCCGGCCGTGTCCGCCCCATCCGGATTGCCTAGACGCAGGTCCTGATTAAAATGATGAAAACCGGCGACCATCCCGACAAAGGCATTCACTTCCGGGTCCAGGAAACGCAGGCGGATCCTTCCGGACTGCGCGCCCAGGCCATGCCAGTTGGTCCGTTCGGCAAAGGTATCTACATCGAGGGAACGGACGAAGGCGAACTCGCTCGGGACGACCGGTTCCTTTTTCAGCATCAGGCTGGCGCCCTGCGCGGCAGCACCCCACAGGCTGATCGCGAACAAAGGAATGAGAGAACGTCGAAGGAACAGCATCGCGAGCTGATTGTAGCCCATAGCGTCGTCAAATGCTATCTTTGGCGGGAGATTTCATGAATTCGCAGCGGATGCAAAATGGTGCCGTCTTCCTGCTGATCGCCGTCAGCCTTTGGCTTTTGGCTTACGTCGGTACTTATCCCCGTTACATGTCACTCCTCGTGATGTATGGGGCCTACTACGCGATGCTGGTTCTATTCCTGGCGTGGATTTACAGTGTGGTGATTTATCTTCAAGCCCGGAGTTTTTCTACGGGGCCCTTTTTGCGCCAATATTCCCCTGGACTGTTGTTTTGTCTCCTGATGACGCTCCTGATTTTCAGTTCCGTCAAGCCGTCCTTTAAAATCCTGCCCGATGAAACGGATATGCTGTCGACCTCCCATTCGATGGTCTTTCGAAAGACAAGCGTGATCGACATGAAAGGGGCGCGATTTTACGGGGATTTCTATCCCGGGGGTCCGGCGATTGATCATCGCGCGTTTTTCTTTCCTTTTCTGACCAGCGTTCTCCATACCGTATGCGGTTTTAATCCGAGCAACGCCTTCCTGCTCAACGCGTTAACGGCATTCGTTTTTTTGTCCGCGGTCTTTCTATGTGCGCGTCAATATTATGACTGGCCGACGAGTTTGTCGTCGGCCGTCCTGGTGGCCTCGGTCCCCGTCTTTTCAATCACCACCGCGTCGGGGGGCCTGGATTTGCTGTCCTGCTTTTTCCTCGGCCTTTCGTTGATGGTGCTGTATGCCTTCCTGAAAGAATCCTCCAGCGAGACATTCGCCTTGCTGTGGATGACCCTTCTCGTCCTGGGCAACATCCGGCTCGAAGCGATTGGTTACTTTTTCCTGTTCTTTGGATTTCTCTTGATCATCGGATGGGTGAAGAGGTCCTACCTCAAGGACCATCGAGTCCTGATCGCGATGACGCCGATGTGGCTCACGCTTCGGGTGTTCGAAAAACTTGTGAACCCGGAATTTACGACGAATCCCGACGGGAAAGATATGGTCAGCTACTCTAATTTTCGCCAGAACCTCCTCGACTTCCTCCGCAATCAAGTCAACTTGAGGTTTACTCTTCCCTACAATCTGTTGCTGAACCTCCTTGCCTTTGTTCTTCTCGCTTACCTGTTCACGACGATGTTCATCCAGAAACGGACTTTTCAAAAACGCGAGCAGCGCCGCTTCGCGCTCGTATGGATGATTTCGATACTGGCACAGCTGATCATCGTGCTGTCTCTGACGTGGGGTTCTTATGTAGATCCTGCCGCCGCGCGGTATTTCCTGCCATTTTCAGTGGCTTGCGCCGTGGTCCCCTATATCTGGCTGGCCACGCTGACTCAAGGCCTGCGTGACAAACTGTCGTTTCCATTTCTTTTAGGCTCCATGGCCCTGTTTTTCCTTTATCACCCCGTAGCGGTTGAAGGGCGTTTCATGAATCAGCTGCCGTTTAGCCGCGAAACCTACTTTGCCCACGACGTGCTCCGCCGGAGATATCCCGATAAGAAGATTGTGGTGATTACGGAATTGCCGGAAAAATATACGGCGCTCGAATATGGCGCCGCGGATTTCGCGACGGCCAACGCGAATGTGCCGAGGTTCATGAACGGACTGCGGCAGCATTTGTACGAGGATATTGTGGTCGTCCAGCGTGTTTTCTACGCGACGCAGGCGGTCGATCCGGCGGACGCCCTGGATCCGATGTATCAGCTTGAGACGTTAGATGAATATGAAACGGCACCCGCGTGCTTCATTCGAGTGTCCAGGGTCAAGGCCGCGCCCTGATCGCGGAGAAGAAAACAAACGATGGAGAAAATCGCCCGCCACACGTCAGGCGGGCAGGCGCTATAACCCGCTATTCCCAACACAACTGTCCTGTCCTCTAGATCGCTCACCGGAGGCGAGCTTCATTGACGGGACTACACCGGCCTGATAAGCCGCCCCAGGCGGCGAGAATAGTAATCCAAACTGTATCCCAAAATTCAGGTCTTAGGCAGCCCGCTTGGATTTTCCGCGCACAAGGTCGTATAAGAATTCGGGAGCAAAATCAGCGCCGTTCGGCCACGTGAGCGTCGCCAGATCATCGTCCAGCTTGAATTGTTTGAAGTATTCAATTTTCTTCAGTGGTTTAAAGATTTCGCCGCCTAATTCAGAGCCGAGGTCTATTTGCCCCTCAACTCCATCGCTGAAGCGAATCCATACCACGTAGTCTTTGATATAACGAGCTTCTTTTACAGTGGTCATTTCATCACTCCAAGGGAGATATCGATTTCAAAGGCACTTCTCGCCTCGCCAACGCCCAATCCTGCAGCAACTCATTTTTGTGAAGTTCGCACCATTCCATAACCAACCGCAGCGCCCGTTTAGGAAACTTGCCGTTCACCACGCCCGTTTCGATTTCAACCGTCATCAAGTAATCGCCGTATTTGGCGTGAAAATGCGGTGGCGCATGGTCCTTGTAGTACATCGTGATCACAATTCCAAGGAAACGGCACAACTCAGGCATGTTTAATTATAGCGGTTTCAGAGAGAAAATGCGGCGTTTTTGGGGGCAACCAAAATCAATACGCTCAGAAATCCGGTCTAGTCAGACCGATCCTGAATTTTACGGATTTCCCCGGGCGATGGCGACGACTCCGAAAGGCCGCCAACATGCCGGGACTTGAATTGAGGGATTTAAGGCGTTCGGCCACTCCTTGGGCTCTAAAGAAGTCGAAAGACATTCTCTTGATCTCCACGACCCTGAGGCATCGTGATATAGAAATGACTCAGTGGTACTTGGGGGTGATTTCTGAAGCCCGGCACGACATCGCGAATACGCTTGGTGAGCTGTTCGCTGAGCCCGAAAAAATTGGAGCGGGTGATGGGAATCGAACCCACGTCTCAAGCTTGGGAAGCCGGACCACCCGGATTTGCCCGATGAAAAGAAAGAATAAAAATGTCCCGTTATTACCCGCTGTTACCGTCGAGAAATCAAGCTATCCCAAGCTTTGAATTCTGAATCCCTTGATTCCCGCTATTACCCGCTAATCGTACCAAAACTGTAACCCAACTGTAACCCAAACTGTAACCCAAACTGTAACCCAGAAATCATCCTACTAAGCCGACCTTTTCCCGTAAATTGACCGCAGGAGAAGAACTTGCAGCCTCCTTAAAAGACGGGGTGCGTGACTGGAACCTTCCGACGGATTGTGTCAGAATAGTGGCCGATGGCGACCTCCCAACCTGAAACCTTTTCCCGCGTATTGATGGAGAGTGCCCTCCAAGCTGTGGGGTGGACAGGCTGATTATGAAAGTGATTTACAAGATCACTTACCCGAACGGCAAGATTTATATAGGCCAGGACTTAACGGATAGCATTAATTATTTCGGTAGCGCCGATGATCGGCTTATTCAAAAGGACTTTACGAGAGAACAACGGCGAGACTTTTCCATCAGAAAAGAGATAATTTGGGAGAGTGATGTGGCTTCAGATGCAGAGGTAAGTCAAAAGGAAAAAGAATTTATCACAACGTTTAGGTCGAATGATCCATCCGTGGGATACAACCTGTGGCCGAAACAAAAATCCCGTGCTAAGGTGCCGGACGCTTCGGACAAGCTTTGAATCCATGAAGGAGATTTAAATGGCAGCCCCCGACTTCCAATCCTTTTTTAAGCCGCTCCTGGAAATCTCTGCAGATGGACACGAACATTCCCTCAAAGAGGCGAGGGACAAAATCGCCAAGGCATTGGCTCTCTCGCCCGACGATTTGGCCGAGCTTCTTCCGAGTGGGATGCAGACGAAATACGAGAATCGCATTGCCTGGGCCAAAAGCTATCTCATACAAGCTGGCGTCTTTGAGCCCACTCGCCGAGGCCATTTTCGAATTACCGAAAGAGGCCGTGACCTATTGAAACAAAATCATAAACGAATCGATGTTAAAGTACTCAATCAGTTCCCAGAATTTGTGGAATTCCACACCACAGCAAAGCCTGAAAATAGTTCGGAAGATTCTGAGCCAGTGCCTTCCAGCGTAGAGACACCCGAGGAAGTGCTTCAGCGAGCCCATAAAAGCATTCGGAATGAGCTGGCAGGGGACCTCTTGCGTCGCGTGAAAGCAAATTCTTCGGAATTCTTTGAAGGGCTCATTGTGGACCTCATGATTGCCATGGGGTATGGGGGGTCCCGCGCGGAGGCGGGGAGATCAATTGGCAGATCGGGCGACGAAGGAATTGACGGCATCATCAATGAAGATCGGCTCGGTTTGGACGTTGTCTATTTGCAGGCTAAGCGGTGGGAGGGAACGGTCGGCCGCCCAGAAATTCAGAAGTTCGTCGGTGCGCTCCATGGCAAGCGGGCACGAAAAGGAGTCTTTATTACCACGGGAAAGTTCTCCGACGACGCGATGGAATACGTGTCCAATATCGAACCGCGGGTTATCTTGATCGATGGGTCAGCCCTTGCGAACTTCATGATCGACTTCGGGATAGGGGTGACACCCGTCACCAAATACGAGATCAAAAGGGTTGACGCCGATTATTTTGATGAAGATTGACCGCCTAAAGGGGAATGACCAGCGACAGGCAAAACAAGCCGCCTCGCGCCGCCCCGACGACCTCTCGCAGTCCCACCTCGACAAAGCGTTCAAGGAGAAGTTGTAGCGATGACCCAAACAAAAACCGAAAGCCCCTTTTGGCGGCGACTCCAGCGAAATGTTTTTGAGCATCGCGGTAAACAGCTGGCGGCCGGTGCGGACGGAATGCATGATTGCACAGTGCCAGAGCTCGGCATAATTCGCAATGCCCTCGTCAAATTCGATGTAGAGGTGCGAAGTGGGCCAACAAACTTTCACGCCGCAGTGCTCTTCCGCAAGAATGGCAAAGATTATCTTGGAGCAGGATTGGGTGGCTGGAATAGTTACTATTCCGTCTTCTATAGAAACTATCTGCGTGGATTCACGCGTTTAGCCATCGGTAGTGAGGCCGATATCCAGAAGGGTCGCACATACAGATTTGAGCTCGAATTTCGCTCTGGTACATTGCGTAATCTGAAGAAGGACGGGGAATCACTATTCCCACCCTTGTCGCTTCGTGACTCTTTCGAGTGCGATTTATTGCGCGGCCACGTTGGCGTGTATGCATATGACCGTACCTCCGCGAGAGTTTCGTTGGACGTCCGCAAGACGCCCAATAGGTGCTTTATTATCACCAACATTAACGGGCCTCTTGGTGCCGAAACCACCAAGCGTCGCAGGCTATTTGCCAAATACCTTCCAGCCGAGACCTTTAACCTCGAATTCATGGATTCGCGCGATTTAACTCGTGAGCATCCGCTTATGCCCAAAATTCGGCAGGCAATCGTCGAATCTGACATCGTGATTATCGATTTGGGACGGCCATTGGGCAGACCGCGGCCAAACGTCTATTACGAATTGGGAATAGCCCACTCGGTCGGTGTCCCGACAATCCATATTGGCCCTTCGCAGGCTAGTTTTGCTAATAAACGAATCGTTCCTTCGGATCTACGCTCGCAGTATTTTATTTTGGAGGAAGAAATAAAGCCGAAATTAGTCCTGACGGTGCAAAAGATTCTAGACGTTCATAGGGGCAGTTTTAATTATCTCGGTTAGAGCATTGGGGTTTTTCAGTGGCGTGTCAACTATGATCAGTCATCGATTATGAAAAAAAGAGTGCCTGGCTTGAAAATTGAGAAAATGGAATCTTCAAAATGATGCGCGTCAAGGTTAAACCGGAGCTTTTGCGTTGGGCGCGGGAGCGAGGAGGGTGTTACTTCTCGATCGCGGGGAATACTGTGTCGCTTTTTACGAAGAAACCGTGGGCTGAGGATAAATCGTTTACCGTTGAGACCGAGGTGGCGCGCTTCCGTTATCACAAAGAACAGCGTGTTTGGGAGCTTTTCTGCGAAGACCGCAGCGGCCGCTGGTGCCGACCCAAGGGAACACGTCCCGATCGCTCCATCATGCCCCTCCTAGCCAAGTTGAAGGACACCTGACATGAAGAATTTCATCCCATTGCAGGAGATCGCTGATGAAATCGATTTGGGCTCGTCCGGAGCTACGGTCTACCTTAATTTGAAGACCGGAAAGACCGTTTATGTCTCGGATATGTCCATGACGGAGGAGGAGAAGGAGGCGGCGATCGCCGAGGAGGGCGGGGAGGGAAATTTGATCGCGCTCCCCCATGTCGAGTCGCATGAGGGATACCGCTGGATGGCCGAATTCACGAGTACGGTGACCGATGCTCGTTTGTCTGGAATGCTCGATGTGGCGCTGAACGGGCGCGGGGCCTTCCGGCGGTTCAGGGACGTGTTGCAGGGTTTTCCGCAGGAACGGGAAGGCTGGTCCGACTTCAAGTCGGCCAAGCTGCTCGCCCTGGCACGCGAGTGGGCTCGGGAGAACAAGATACCCTTGGCGGAAAAACCGATCAAGCACAGTGAATGAAGGTAACTGAAGGCGGACTGTAACGGCCATGATTATCCCTAAGGTCAACATCGATGTTTGGCGGGAGCTTTATGCGGCGTCGACGGCGTTCCGGGACGCGGCGCCATGGCTGCGGCTCATGGACAGCCAGCTCTTCGCGGTGAAGAATCCATCGTCCGGAGAAATCGGATATGGATGCGTCATGGGCGCCGTGGGGCGGCTGCGGGCGTTGGCGCTTTATCGCGGAGAGCGCGGTCTGCGCAGCTATCTGAACGTTCTTCACGGGGAGGAGGCCGATAACGCCGGTGATTTTGCCGGCGCCCAGGATTGCCTGATGGCCGAGTGGACGGACCGCGAGTACGTGGAGCCGGAAGACCGCCGCGTCTACAAGGCCCTGGGGCTTAAATTCAAGGGGCCGGACGGGTGGCCCGTTTTTCGCAGCTATGTGCCCCGCTATGCGCCGTGGTATTTGACGGAAGATGAAGCCGTCTCTCTGACGCTGGGCCTGCGCGCCGCTGTGGAGGTAGACCGACAGGTCCTCGCGGGGCTAAAAATCCCGGAAGCGCCAGGGCGGATCTTCACGCTGACTCCCGTTTCCTCAGGCTTTTCAACCGAATGGGAGGAATTGATCGTGCCTGCGGCTCCCATTCCCACGCCGATTATCCCCGATCCGGCCACGATCGGTGCCTTGAGAGCGCGGGATTTAAAACGAATCGGCATTTGGGAAGCGGACGTGTTTATGCAGCCGGCGGTCATCTCCGACCGCGACCGTCCCTATTTTTTCCGCTCTGTGCTGGCGGCCGACAAGCAGTCCGGAATGATCCTTCATTTTGAGCCTGTGACCCCGGAACAGCCTGATGAGCCGGTCCTGGGCGACCTCTTGGTGGGTCTTATGAACCGGCAAGGGGCGGTTCCGGCGGGGATCGACGTGCGCCAGAATTCCCTGGCCGAAGCTCTGGGTCCGCTGGCGCGCGAGCTGGATATCCGCATTAACGTGAAAAAGCGATTGCCCGCCATCGCCGCCGCGCGGGAAGGCCTTGAAGAATTTCAGCGGCGCGGCAAGCCGGGCGCGTTCGAACCTGATGTCCTGGAAGAGTCAAAAGAGACTGGGCGTTCCAAGCCTCCGGATCGCCGCGCGCTCGAAGGCCTGACAGCCGATCTCTTCCGCGCCGTGAAGGAATCCGGCGCTTCCACCCAGGAGGAGCTTGACGCCATCGTTAAGGGATTCAACAGCGGGGAAGCGGCGCCGCCGGTTCCCCGGTCCCCTGCCGAAGCGGCTCAACAAGTGATGTATGAGGCCTGGGACGCACCGGATACCGCCGAGCGGGTCACGTTGGCCAAGCGGGCTCTGAAGATTTCGCCGGATTGCGCGGATGCCTATGTCCTTCTGGCCGAAGAGACCGCCCGCACGAAGGAAGAAAAGCTCGCGCTCTACCAACGAGGCGTGGAAGCCGGCGAGCGGGCTCTGGGTCCTGAGTTTTTCAAGGATAACGTCGGGCATTTCTGGGGCATGGTGGAGAGCCGGCCTTACATGCGCGCCAGGCAGGGGGTGGCCGAAACCCTTTTTGGCCTCGGCCGCAAGCAGGAGGCCTTCCAGAATTGGCGCGACATGCTTCGGCTGAATCCCAACGACAACCAGGGGGTGCGCTACGCGCTCGCGGGGGAGCTCTCCGGCGAGCAAAGATGGCAGGAACTGGCGGATCTGTTGGACGGGGCTTACCCGGACGACGTCGCCGCGGAGTGGCTTTATGCCAAGGCCCTCCTGCGTTTTGCTCAGCGGGGCGACTGCCCAGAATCGCGGCAGGCGCTGGCCAAGGCCATCCGGCAGAATCGTTTTGTCCCGGATTACCTGACTGGAAGGAAGGCATTTCCGCAGAAGCAACCGGCAACAATCCAGATGGGCGGGGAGGATGAAGGCTGCTGCGCGGCCGACCTCTTGTTGAAAGGCTGGCGCCAGACCGCCGGGGCCATTGACTGGCTCAAAGGGCAAACCGACGCTGGCAGCGTTTCAGTTTCGGCGGCAGGCCGCAACGATCTCTGCCCCTGCGGCAGCGGCAAGAAATACAAGAAGTGTTGCTTGGCGTGAACAAAAGGGAGAGCCCTGTATGCAGGCGCAGGCCGTCCGCCGCTTAACTCCACTTTCCGCCAGAATTTTTTGTCTTCGATATAGCCCAATAAACCGCTTGTAGCGCTCCAATGGAACATCATGTTGCTCGGTTGAACCTTATGTAAATTCCCGGCCCAAATACGAACGATCTCGGTCGCACCTGCATATCAGACCTTGGCTGGGAGATCGTTCAAATTTGGCACCTCGGTGGAATAGACTTCACAATTCACAGCCGTACAATTCTTTCCTCAATAAAATTGAGACTTTAGGCCAAGATGACACGCCTCTAAAAAGCAAACCATTTCATCCGAGGCTTCGCTTATTGAAGATTTTTTATGTGACCTTTTTCATCCCATGTAAGAATCCGTGCGATTTTTCCATAGGGGGGTCCCCCCGATTTACGATTTCTTCCGTCTGAGAAACAAACCTTTTGATCCGTTCTGGTACTAACGTATAGGGATCGGGAATATTTCAAGTCGCTGGCGGCTCCTATAGAGTGAGGGGGTATGAGTGTGTTCGGAGTTCACGATGAACGTGGATGAGATGTTACAGGCTGCTTTGTCGTATGGGGTGTATTGGCTGTCAGGGGGTGGGCAGGATAGGGGATTTGTGCCAAATCCCGCGCCTCCCTCCGGTCGGCCTCCTGCCCACCCCCTGATCGTTGATCGAAAGGAGACGTTCAAAAATGAATAAACGAAACGGACAAGAAGGGCCCTGGGTGTTTCCAAAGACACGAGCCAGCCGGGGCGAATACCTGGAGTTTGTGAAAGTCCTGCAAGGGGTCGGGACGACCTGTTCCCGGTTCTTACGAAAGGTGATCCGGGAGGTGATCGGGGAGGGCCCGGACCTGCTTCCGATTGAGATGAGGCCGATCAAGGAAGCCACATTTCAGGTCGCCGCCCTTGGCCGGAACCTCAATCAGATTCTCAAAGCCTTCCACACCGGCCAGCCCTCCGGCATCGTGGTGGACCAAGCCGCGCTGGCCGCCTTCCGGGATCAAGTCGAGGAACTGAGGCAGGCGCTCGTTGCAGTGATCCTCCGCACCAAACACCACTGGCTGCGACATGAGTGATGTCGGCTTGGATTTTGGCCGGAGGCGGATTGTAAAAGGCCGTGGACTTCATGTCCGGTTGCCTGTGGCGGAACGGTTGCGGGCGGCGCGGGGTGTTCCCCAGGCGTTCGTCAAAGTGAGCAAGAAATTTGCCCACGGCGTGAACGGGGTCAATAAATTAATGAATTACATCAGCCAGGGAGGTAACCTACCGCTCGAAACTGAATCCGGGACCCTCATCAAAGATCGGGAGGCGCGGCGGGAGTTGGTGAGGGACTGGGCGGTTGACTTTGACAAGCGCAAGGACAGCCGGGACAGCGCCCACATCATCTTTTCCATGCCGTCGGGGTCTGATCCCGAAGCCTTGCGGAGATCGATCCGGACTGTAGGGGCCAAGGCTTTTCCCGGTCATGAATGGGTGTTCGCGATCCACCAGAACAAGAACCATCCGCACGCCCATATGGTCCTTAAAATGCGGGGACGAGACCAGGACCTGAAGCTGGACTTTAAAAAAGCCGATCTTCATGAACTTCGGGGCATCTTTGCGGAAGCGGCCAGGGAGCAGGGTGTCGCGCTGGCCGCATCGCCGCGAGCCGCGCGCGGGGTGGGCCGCAAGGGGATGAGCCAGGCCATCCGCCAGATGCGCGATAAGAAAATCCTTCCCAAGGTCTGGAAAGAAGCGTTTCGGGAAGACTGCATGAAGCGCGACATTGCTACAGAGCGACCTTGGGAAAAGGCAATGGAAGAGCGGAACGAGAAGGAAAGGGCGGCCTACCGGGAAGACGCCCAAGGGCTGCGCAAGCAGGCCGCGGGACAAGCCGATCTGAATCAGAAGGAAGCGCTATTGCAGGCGGCGACGGATCTGGAGAAATTTTCACGAACTATGCCCAAGCCGAAGACAAGGCGGCAAATGTGGCTGGAGGAACTCGAAGAAGACAAAAAGAAGAAGCAATCTCAAATATCGAAGGGCCAAAAGGAGACCGAATGGGAACGGTAAAGGAACGCGACACAGCGCATCTATCCGGCCTCCGATTCGTCGTCCGGTCTCCCGCAACGACGCGGGACTCGGGGCGCTATAGGAAATTGCGGAAGCCCCGTGGTCTCCGGTCGGATGAACGGATTGCTTTTAGTGGGAGCATCACGCCCAATGTCGGGCGAATAAAACCAAGAGGTGATTTATGGACAAATGGGAAACATTGAAATCAATGGCGTACCGCACGGGGTTTTCCGTGAAGACGCTGAGGAATTGGGTATCGAGTAGAAGCTTTCCGATACAGTTATACCGGCTCCGAGGTGAGTACCGGGTCCAGGTCGCAGACGTGAATCTATGGGTTCAAAATGGTAGAGTGGCGCGTACTTCGGCACACAGCAGCCACGCGTTGGTTTAGTTTTGTGCCGTTTTACCGTCTTGGGGTCGGTAAATGAGCTCAAAAGTAAACTCCTTCCGAAGAGGCCTTTCTATTACGCACTATTGCGTTACGCAGAAATGCGGTATAATAATGTCGTCAGAAAAACCAGGAGGTGATGAAGCATGACAAACCCATTTCATTATGGAGAGGTCGTTAAAGGGACCGATTTTGCGGACCGGGAAAGCGAACTGAAAAGCCTTGTCTCGGAATTATCGGGACACATCCGCATTTTTATGATGTCGCCTCGCCGGTACGGAAAGACGAGCCTCATCACGAGGGCACTTGATGAAATCAAATCCAAAGGACAGCTCACTGTCTATGTGGACCTCTTCCGTGCGTCTTCCGTTGATGAACTAGTCGATATTTACGCCAAAAGTATATTTGCTTCCGTGGAAGGCGGGGTTGAAAAGACCATACGGTTTATCAAAGAAATGCTCCCATCCTTAAGTCCTGAAGTGACGATTGATGAAGAAGGCAAGCCGTCCTTTTCTCTCGGTCTCCGGCACGGGAAAAAGCGGACGATGGAGGAGATTTTTGATTTGCCTGAGCGAATCGCAAAAAAGCGCGGACAGCATATGGTAGTGGCTTTAGATGAATTTCAGGAAATCGCTGAACTGGGAGGGACACGGCTTGAGAAGATGCTCCGTTCCTACATTCAGACTCACCAGTCCACGAGTTATCTATTTGCCGGGTCCAAGCGGCATATTCTCACGGAAATGGTCACCAACCGGGGGCGCGCTTTCTATAACATGGGCAAAATGATGGCCTTGGGCAAAATTCCTGAGAATCTATTCTGCTTCTACATCCTTGAGAAATTTCGACAAACGGGCTACAAGACGGATACCCCGACGGTCCTAGCGATCCTGCGCGAAACCGATAATGTCCCGAATAACGTGCAAATGCTGTGTCATGAGTTATGGGAGTTATGCAGCGATCGAAAAGTCGTAGAAACAAAGGACATCAAGGCTGGGATCGAATCTCTTGTGAAGACTCGGTCCGCTCTTTATAGTGCGGCGTGGGATTCATTGTCCTTGCACCAGCGCCGCCTTTTGAAGGCGGTCGCCCTCGAAGGCGAAGTCCAAGCTCCTACCGCCTCCGATTTTATTCGCCGGTATAATTTAGCGGCGCCCACATCGGTTCAGCGATCAGTTGAGCGCTTAATTGAACGTGACATTCTGGACAAGCAAGAGACAGGGCTTGTGTTCACAGATACCTTTATGAAATATTGGATTCGTTTAAAAATCGCTTGATGGGGATCTAGATGAGACCACAAACCATGCGCGGTCTGGTCATCTACAAGAAACGCGGAGAGAAATACGTCCGCATCCGTTTCTGGATGCAGGGCAGACGCCGGGAAGAGTTCTTTGGGCGTGCGACTCCCGAGAACATCCAAGCCGCCAGGCGAAAGCTTGCTGAATTTCGTTTGAAACAAGCAGCGGGGACATTGCGGCAAGAGTTTGCCGAAAGACCTGTAACAGTCACCGAGGCCTGCGACCGCTACTTGCAATACAAGCTGACCGAACCCGGCACCGTTAAAGATGGTGCTGCGCTGCGCCCGGCATCGGATCTATACGACAAGTCGTGCCGGTTGTTTAAGCAGTTTATCGGCGGCAAATTCCTCCACGAAGTGAATGTCAACGACATCCGCGAATATCGAGAGTGGAGAGCCAAGGCAACATTAACGCGTTGGCAGTGGAAGAAGGGTTGTTTCGGTCGGAAGGAAAACGGCCGCGCCATGGGCGTGGAAGTCGCGGTTAAGGGAAAGATCA